>OOBP01000229.1_pt1 | contig 61123 bp, 57 predicted proteins | sample 1671681 | NCBI WGS metagenome assembly OOBP01 (sample SAMN06348181, study PRJEB24527) | human gut metagenome
TTGGCAGGGTTCAGAGTCACAAAAATAAAAAGGGCTGGCTGTGCGTCACAGCACAAAAATGAGCTGTGCTCGCCTTTCAAAAAAAGAGCCCACGACCCCAATGCGCTTTACGATGCCTATGATGAATCTGACGATACCCAAAGAGCGGGTACTTGAAAGGCGTGGGAAGATAAAAAGGCTGTGAATTTCAGAACAGTTCCGATGCTTTTGCTGCTGCCGGATATTTACTGCCGTGGGGGATATGCAGATGAAATACTTTGAATTTGGACAAGAAAATCCAGAACTGATGGTCATGCTGCCCGGAGGCGGCGTATGCTATCGCGGGGCAATACCCATAGCAGAGGAGATGGCAAAGGTTTATCATGTGGTACTTGTGGCTTACGATGGCTTTAACCCGGACGAGCCGGGAACGGAATACAAATCCACGCAGGACGAGGCAAAGAAGCTCGGAGACTATGTGGTGGAACATCGCGGCGGAAAGATCGACATTCTCTACGGCGTTTCCTATGGCACTTTTGTGCTCATGGATGTGCTTGCAGACCGGCGCTTGACCATCACAACGACCATAGCGGATGGAATGCCTACCATGGACTACGCAGACATCAAAAATCCCGTATTGCAGAACATCTACCTCTTTTTCCTGACAGGGCTTTCCTACTGGCTGATCGGCAGGGCGGGGCCAATACGCAAAAAGATCGTGTGTAAAATGATGGGGCGCACGGAGGAATCCCTTGAACGTATTGTCTATCGTGATGCAACATGGCGGAGTTGGGCAAATCAGGATCGGTGTATGATTGGCCGGCATAAGGACTTTGAGCTTTTCAAGAGAACAGATCTGTATATCTGGCATGGGATCAGAAGTTCTACGGAGAAGAAGCTGGCAAAGCATATTCGGGAATGGCAGGATAAGGGCTATGCTTTTACTTACAAAGTCTTTCCGAACATGGGGCACGGCACACTTGCCGGGGAACACCCGGAGTTGTTTTCCAAGGAAGTGCAGGCGGCGCACCGCTGCAGTTTGAAGAAGATAGAGGAAATAAGGTAGACAACGACCTTGTTCACATAGGTGGAAAGTGAGGAGACAAATACATGAAGGACGATGAACTCCAATTCGACCACAGCTGTCATGTGCTATACTCCAAAACCTGCAAGAAGGAGATACAGTCGAAAATCGCCCTGCATTACCCGGAAGCGGAGCGGGAGATGATATGGGAAAAGGTGCAGCGGCAGTATGTAGATTCCCTTTCGGACTGGCGCAAAGATCTGGGCGGGAAACGGAACTTTCACAACGGCATAGGCGGCACCTATGACTGCATCGCTATCATGAGCTACTATGCAGTCTGCAAACCGGCTACCTCCTTCCGTGAGATCGAGGAAATTGAGGAAAATCTGATCCTGCCGTCCTTCCGCAAACTGAAATTCGTGAACTGTAATAAGCCGTTCTGGAAAAAACTGATGCACATGGCGTTTCTACGGGCAAAAGCGGGCTGTGACAAGTGGCACGATTATGAAATGACGGTGGCTCCTTACGAAAAGAACAAGCCGATCTATTATGAATTTACCGCCTGTCCAGCAGCGGAATTTGCTATCAGAAACGGCCTTACAGAGATCATGCCCGCCCTGTGCAATGTGGATTTTGCAGCGATGGAGCTGCTTCACGCAAGGCTGGTGCGGACGACCACCTGCGTGGACGGCTGCCGATGCGACTATACCATCTGCGGCGATAAGGATCCATACGTAAAGGAACATCCCGAATACCGGGATGAAAACGGATACAGGAGGAATAAGTAATGCTTTTACAGGTGATTCTGGAAGGTCTTGGGTTGGGAGTTCTGCTGGTTCTGATCTGCGCTGCGGGCATCCGTAAGGGGGCTGTTGGGATGGTGCATCTTTACGGCCCGGCGGTGCAGCAGCGGTGCGTGAAGCTGGGACTTACAACACACGAGAAAATTAAGCGCAATTCTCTACTTTTCAAAGTCGTCTGCGTCCCCGGCTATATCAGCTATGTGCTGGTCTGTGTCTATGGGATAAACGGTGCGCGCAGCTTTGCGGCGGGCTTCTGGCAGCTGCTTGTCATCTTGTCCGTTATGAATCTCATTGACCGTTTTTTGATCGATGGTTACTGGGTGGGGCACACGAACGCATGGACGATCCCCGGAACAGAGGATCTGAAGCCCTACATTACTGCCAAAAACAAGCAGAAAAAGTGGCTATTCGGCACGGTGGGCATGGCAGTCATAGCGATGGTGCTGGCGGCAATGATGACCATTTTTACTCACTGAAGGAGGAATCTATGAAATACAAAATCGAGAAAAACACCGTGCAGGAGACGTTGATCCTCCCGCTGTATTCACGGAAGCTATGTACGGAGTTGTATCCGAACCTTTACCGGGACGAAACGGCGGTGCGTCTGATTGACCAGATCGACTACGACTTTTCAGAGGCAGAGAAAAATTCCCGCAGCCTGATGCAGCGTTTCGGTGCGCTGGAGGTCGCCATGCGGCAGAATGACCTTGCCTTTGAAGTACAGGCGTACCTGAAAAACCACCCCTGCGCGGCAGTGGTCAATCTGGGCTGTGGGCTGGATAACACCGGCAAAGCCTGCGACAACGGCAGCTGCAAGATCTACAATCTGGACTTCCCGGATGTGATCGCCTTGCGGCAGCAGCTACTGCCCGCCGGGGAGCGGGAGCAAAACATCCCCTGCGACCTGAAAGACCCCGCATGGTTTGACAAGATCGATGCCTCCGGCGGGGCGGTGTTCTTTGCCTCCGGGGTGTTCTATTACTTCCTGACGGAGCAGGTTCGGGAACTGGTGCAGGGGATGGCGGACGCTTTCCCCGGCGGAGTGCTGGTCTTTGATGCTGCCAACCGTACGGCGGTGAAGATGATCGCAAAAACGTGGCTCAGGACGGCGAAAATCAAGGATGTGGGAGCATATTTCGCGGTTTCGGATGCGGAAAGCGAGCTTTCCCCATGGGACAGCCGTTTGCAAGTATCCAGCAAGGGCTATATGCTGGGGTACAACGATTTGAAAGACCCTTCCGTCAGCGGTTTTTTCCGGTTTCTCGCCAAGGTTGGGGACAACGGGATGAAAATGCAGATCGTGAAGATCGGATTTGGAGGTAAGAAATGAAGATTCTGGTATATGGTGCAGGCGTTCTGGGGTGCAATCTGGCAAGAAATCTGTTGCGCGCCGGAAAGGATGTCACTCTGCTTGCACGGGGAAACTGGGCAGCAGAAATCAGGCGGAACGGCCTGCGGATCAAGGATAAGTTTTCGCTTTGCACCTCGGTCAGCCGCATTCCGGTGGTGACTGAACTTGCACCGGATGCAATGTACGATGTGATCTTTGTGGTCCTGCGCTATACACAGCTGGATTCCGTTCTGGACACGCTGCGGGCGAATCGGACGAAGAACATCGTTTTTGTGGGGAACAATGTGCAGGCGAGGGCGCTGGCGGCGGCGCTGCCGGGGAAGAACGTCCTGTTTGCCTTTGCGCTTTCTGCCGGGCATCGGGAGGTTGACCGGGTGGTCTCCATCGACCTGAAAAAGATCACCATCGGACAGCTGCCGGGTGCAATCTCCAATAAACAGCTGATCGGGCGCATCTTCCACGGCACAAAATATAAGGTTGTTTACGAGCCGAACATGGAGGACTATCTGCTCTGCCATGCCGCGTTTGTGATGCCTGCGGCCTTTGCCTGCTATAAGACAGACGGCGACCTGAAAAAGCTCAGGGGAGATACTGCATACCTGAACCGTCTGCTGGATGCCAACATCGAGGGATACCGCGCCATCAGAAATGCCGGGCACGCCATTCTGCCCAAGGAGGATGTAGACTTTGAAGGGGAGAAATACCGCAAGACCTGCCTGCGCTTTTTCAAGCTGATGTGTGCCACTTCGCTGGGCAAGCTCTGCGCCTCCGACCATGCCATGAACGCCATCGACGAAATGAGTGCGCTGAACCGGGATCTTAGGAAATTTTTCGATGCAAACGGCGCAGCCTACCCGGTGTGGCAGGCACTGGAAGCGGAAGCCGGGAGGTATCTGCAATGAAATACGCTGGAATGTCCTTTGGAATGTGGGTGCTTTTTGCCGGTTCCTTTCAAAAGCAGCTGATCGCGGTGCTGGGCTATGATGCAGACACTGCAAAAGCCATCACGAAAAAGGCAAAGCCACAATTCCGGCAGATCATCCGCAGGCTGCCGGAGTTTGAAAAGGCCGACCGTTTCAAAATGAATATTGTCAACTGCGCCATGGTCGGCGCGTTCATTCTCTCCATGCCGCAACGCCCAGAGGTGGACAGGCTGACAGATTACTACGCAAGATCCATGATGACAGTGCCCATGCAGTGGTTCTGCCGCAAGAGCGGAAAAAGCAAGTTTACCCCAAAGGACATTGCCGCCATGAAGGCCACCGCTGCTCTGAAAGCCGCTGACCGCAACCCCTACTCGTGGAACATGGAATTTTACGAATATCCGGATGGCAGCGGCTACGAGGGACGCTTTACCAAGTGCGGTATCTGTGTGCTGATGAAGGAACTGGGGCTGTACGACCTGACCCCCGCCCTGTGCCGTCTGGACTACACCATGAGCGAAGCGGGCGCTGCGACGAACTTTGTGCGGCAGTACACGCTTGCCTCCGGCGCACCCTACTGCGACTGCGGGTACAAAAAGAAAGGGTAACGGACGATGAAGAGGAAGGAAACCTATCTCTCCCGTGATTTCCGGGAGACTGTGGCACTGCGCTTTCCCGCGCGGGCAAAGGAACTGAACACCGCTTTCGATATGCGCCTGAGTGCGCTGCTGGCTGAAAATGCGGGTGCAAGCAAGGAAAAGCAATACCACCTCAAGCGGCAGATATTGCCGGGCATTGCGGCCTACGAGACCTTGCAGCGGGTCATGCCGAAAGAGGAGGCACTGCAAACCGTTCACGGCTATGTGGAGCGGCTGGCGAGAACGAGCCACAAACAGCTTGCCGCCCTGCTGCACATACCGGGGCTTTACCGCCTTGTTCCCGGCGTTTTCGTCAAATCCACCCGGAGCATTTTCGGCCCGGCGGCAGGCTTTGCCCCAAAAGAGCTGCAGACCGGCAACGGCGTCTGGCGTGTGGATATGATGAAGTGTCCCTATCACGACACCTGCACAGAATACGGCTGTCCAGAGCTGTGCCGCTGCTTTTGCGACAGCGATGACATCAGCTATACCGGGCTGCATCCGAAGCTGATCTGGGAGAGAAGCATGACGCTGGGGCGTGGAAATGACCGCTGCGATTTCTGCATGAAGGTCAGATAATAGTGGGCGACATATTGAAATGGAAATCAAACGATTCGGTACATGGTATTTCTGGCATACTTTCTTGTTTTGTATGAACCACAATGGAAGACGAAGGAAATGGGAGCATATGCCCGATTCGCACGCAGACTGAGAGGAGAAAAACAATGATCGTACTGCAACTGCTGCTTTATTGTCTGCTGTTTACCGCAATGGTAAAAATCGCTGTGATCGGCGGTGCTGTCAATGGACTGTACTTTTATCCCAAGGAGGTGCAGGATCGCGCCATCGAACTGGGACTGATCGACCGCAATACGATGAACCGGAAACGAAAATGCTTTATGATACCGTTCTTTATCGTGATGCTTGCTGCTCTTGTGCTGATCATCGGTTTGTGGAACGGGGCTTCCTCCTTTGGTGAGGCCTATTGGCAGGCGCTGCTGTTTCTTGAGGTCATGAATATCTATGACGGCGTTGTAATCGACAAGCTATGGGTCGGGCACAGCCAGTTTTGGGTGCTGCCAGGGCTTGAAGATGCGCCGTTCGTGCAGACATGGAGGCAGGTGCTGAAAAAGCGAAGCATACTGGCGCTGATCTGGGTTGCGGGAGCGGCAATTGTCGGCGGTATTGTCCATTTGATTTTCTAAGAAGTTGGAAATTGCCAAATGAAAAGCAGAATCATGAACTGTAATCGGAGGCAAAAAAGATGAAGACGGAGAAACCGAAAAAGCTGATTCGCTGGTGCATTCTTGGCGCAGTCGGATGCGGATTTATGGCTGCCGGGGACTGGCTGCTGGGCTGCATTCCGCTTCAGCAAACCGACACCGGTCTTTTCAACAGAGCCTATTATCTGTCCGGCTCCTACGGGCTGTGGAAGCCTGTGCTTACCGTTGGGCTGGGAGCGGTCGGGGGCTTTCTCTATTACTTTGTGGTAAAGGCACTGAATGCGGACATCGACGAAAAATACAGAAAAACCAAAAACGTCCAGTTTCTGTGCGGGATATTCACCGTTGCGATCGCTCTGACTATCCATACATGGGTGGCCACCATGGCATGGTTTGCCACCTATCTGGGGCCGCGGATCGGAGCGGAGGCCGCGCTTGCGGCGGTCACGACCTATCAGGACGAGATGCTCCCTGCAATTCTCCCGCTGTATCTTCCGATGCTATTGCTTTTCGGCATCCATTTTGTAATGCTGCTTGCCGGAAATATGCGTTATCCGAGATGGATGCTTGCGTTTCATCCGGTCGCATGGAATCTTCTGCTGGCCGCAGTACCGGATATTGCGCAGGCGACGCAGACGCCGGTGGCTACATGGATGTCCGTGATGAGCCAGAGCAGCACGAACAGTGCCATCCTGATCTGGTGCATCGCGGCTGCGGTGTATGAGAAAAAGCACTCTGCGCACCTCGCAGGCTGACAGCGATTGCTGAATTGTTTGTGTTTTTTGCAGAAAGTGCATGGAGCGAAATTCGGGAGGGGAAAACGCTATGTGCGACACCAGAAACTTCAGGAAGGAACACGATGCTTTTTTGCAGAGGTTTCCGTATCGAACGGCTGTTATTGAAGGCATAAAAGTAAGATACCAATACGGCGGCAATGAGAACGCACCGGTGCTTCTCTTTTTTAACGGACTGGAAATGCAGGAAATGTGGATGCCCTATGCAGAAAAGCTAAGGGGAAAATACCGGTTTTTGATCTATGAATATCCGCACCATACCGCAAGCCCGGAGGAACAGATCAACTTTGCTGCAAACCTGTTGAAAAAACTGTCGATTGAAAAAGTAGTCCTGATCGGTGCAAGTGATGGTGGCGTATATGCCCAGATCTTCGCAAAAAGGCGTCCGGAACTTGTTTAGGCAATGATCCTGACGACCACCTTGACGGTGGCCTCTGACCTGAACTATAAAAAGCGATTTATCCATAGCTTCCGGTGTGTATATATGCTGAAGGATTACCAGCCTTTCCAAGCAAATGATTTTGAATATCTGCGGGGGGAGGATACTGATCCTCCTCCCGGAGCAAACTGCTTCCACGGCGATGCCCCACACCGTCGTGTTCTCCAACGGAACGGGGAGCGGGAGTAAGGCATAACAGAGAAGGAAAGCGAAACGGTCTGAGCCCTGTGTACAACACGGGATTCAGACCGTTTATTTTAATCCAATGAACTAATACCAAGAAGCCATTTGAACACGAACAAGCCAATTGTGGGCGGAACCAGTACCTTGCGGGTTTTACCTTTCAGAAATTATTTTGTGGGTGTGGCTTTGCAGATAGTACCGTGCGCTCATGGGCTCTTTTGCAATTGCGCTGTCTTATTGGAGTTAGAATACCAGCAATCCAATGTGGTACACCACGCAGGAAATGAGCAGTGCTGCTACGGTATAGAATATACCGATCTTAGCAGTCCACTTTACTGAGTGGGTCTCGCGGGCGGTAGCTGCCAGTGCGCTGACACACGGCATATTGAAGCTGATGGCAAAGATAAACGCCAGACCTTCGGCCTTGGTAAAGTTTGCGGCCAGGATTTCAGAGATACCAGCTGCAGCAGTGCCGGCGGCTTTGGCTCCAAAGGTAGAACTGACCGGCATAATGTGGATTTTCGGAGAAATCGGTCAGTGCACAAATGGGCCTTGGGAAACCGACGAGGCATTTTTCGACAAAATCAGACGATACGGATTACGGAAAGGTTAGCTATGTGCGTTTTCATATGCTTTTCGGATTTCGTCCGGCAAGTGGTCGGGAATCAGTGACTTTAGTCTGTCCTCACTGCCGTCTTTGATTGCCTGCTCATAGTACCAGCATTTGAATTTCAGCATATCCAGAGTGCGGTTCATCTGCGCAAGCTCTGCCTCCATGTGCGACCGTTGCTCCTCAAACAGTGCCTTGCGTTGCGGGTAGGTGGACGGCCCTTCTACACACCAATCCATGAATTGCCGGATGTCCTTGATCTCCATGCCAGCCTTTTTCAGACATTCAATGACCCGAAGTGCTTCAATCTCCGTGTCACCGAATTTGCGGATGCCGGACACCCGTTCCATGTTCGGAAAAAGTCCCTGCTTGTCATAATAGCGCAGCGTGGAGATAGGCAATCCGAACATCTCTGCCACCTGTCCAATTGAATACATAAATTTCCCTCCAATAATTTTCAAAAAATATATTGACCTAAAGTTAGGTTTAGGCATTACTATGAGAATAACACAAAGAATATCAAAATGCAAGGAGTGTTCTACGATGAATAAAAATGTACTAATCATTTCCTCAAGTCCCCGTAAGGGCGGCAACTCCGAAACGCTGGCGGCAGCATTTGCCAAGGGCGCACGGGAGGCAGGCAATCAGGTAGAAACCGTATATCTGCGGGAAAAGCAGGTTGGCTTCTGCAAGGGCTGTCTTGCCTGCCTGAAGCTGGGGCACTGCGTCATCCAGGACGATGCCGTGGAAATTGCCGCCAAAATGCACGATGCGGATGTGCTGGTGTTCGCAACGCCCGTCTACTATTACTGCGTCAGCGGTCAGCTTAAGACTATGCTGGACCGTGCCAACCCATTGTTCGATACGGACTACGCCTTTACGAAAGCCTACTTGCTGGCAACAGCGGCAGAGGACGCACCGGAAACCTTTGCGGGCACAAAGAAAGCTGTGCAGGGTTGGGTAGACTGCTTCCCACGCTGTGCGCTGGCTGGCGCAGTGTTTGCAGGCGGCGTAAACGGCGAGGGAGAGATCGCAGGTCATATTGCACTGGAGCAAGCTTATCAGATGGGCAAGGAGGTGTGAGCCATGGCAGTTAAACAAACGGCAGGCAGAGAGGCTTTGGGGGAATTTGCTCCCAAATTTGCGGAATTGAATGATGATGTACTGTTCGGGCAGGTGTGGAGCAGGGAAGACAAGCTTTCCCTGCGGGAACGCAGCATTGTAACAGTGGTGGCGCTGATGGCGCAGGGACTGATGGATTCGTCTTTTCAGTACCATCTGACAACCGCAAAGAACAACGGTGTAACCAAAACGGAAATTGCGGAGATCCTGACCCATGCGGCATTTTATGCGGGCTGGCCCAAGGCATGGGCGGCTTTTCGTATGGCAAAGGAGGTATGGGCGGAAGACGACGTCGCCGATGCAAAAGCCAAGCATCAGAATGAAATGGTCTTTCCCATCGGCGCACCCAATGACGCCTTTGCGAAATATTTTATCGGACAAAGCTATCTCGCACCACTTTCTACGCAGCAAGTCGGTATTTACAATGTGACCTTTGAACCCGACTGCCGCAACAACTGGCACATTCATCATGCGAAAAACGGCGGCGGACAGATTCTCGTCTGTGTGGCTGGCCGAGGGTTTTACCAGGAATGGGGCAAACCGGCACAGGAGCTGCGCCCCGGCGATGTGGTAAATATCCCTGTGGGCGTCAAACACTGGCACGGTGCTGCGCCGGATAGCTGGTTCTCTCATCTGGCGGTAGAGGTTCCGGGGGATGAAACCTCCAATGAATGGTTGGAAGCCGTGGACAACACAGTATATTTTAAGGCAACAGGCAAGGAGGTCTGAATATGGAAAAACTGAATCTGACACAGGAATGGGACAAGGTGTTCCCGAAAAGCGACAAGGTGGATCACAAGAAAGTAACCTTTCACAACCGCTACGGCATCACACTGGCGGCGGATATGTACACGCCGAGGGGCACAGAGGGCAAGCTGCCCGCCATTGCCGTCAGCGGTCCGTTCGGTGCGGTAAAGGAGCAGTCCTCCGGTCTGTATGCGCAGAAAATGGCGGAGCTCGGCTTCTTGACGATTGCCTTCGATCCGTCCTACACCGGCGAGAGCGGCGGTATGCCCCGCTATGTAGCATCGCCGGACATCAACACCGAAGATTTCTGCGCAGCGGTAGACTTCCTCTCCGTGCAGGAGAATGTTGATCCGGAGAGCATCGGTATCATCGGTATCTGCGGCTGGGGCGGTATGGCGATCAACGCCGCAGCCATTGACACCCGCATTAAAGCTACCGCTGCTATGACCATGTACGACATGACCCGTGTAACGGCCAACGGATATTTTGATGCTGAGGATTCTGAGCAGGCACGTTATGAGAAGAAAAAAGCAATGAATGCACAGCGCATCGAGGATTATAAAAACGGCAGCTACGCGCTGGCGGGTGGCGTAGTTGATCCGCTGCCGGAGGACGCACCGCAGTTTGTGAAGGACTATTATGCCTACTACAAGACTCCGCGAGGCTACCATCCCCGCAGCCTGAATTCTAACGGCGGCTGGAATGTAACGTCTTCGCTGTCGTTCCTGAATATGCCGATCTTACAATACAGCAGCGAGATCCGCTCCGCCGTGCTGCTGGTACACGGAGAAAAGGCGCACTCCCGCTATTTCAGTGAGACAGCTTACAGCAAGCTGACCGGCGATAACAAGGAATTGCTCATTATCCCCAGTGCAAACCACACTGACCTTTACGATCAGATGGACATCATTCCGTTTGAAAAGCTCAACGCATTCTTTACGGAGTATTTGAGATAAAGCGGCATATTACACTCGTCCTATTGCTGGCGGTTGTGCTTTGTCTGAGCGGCTACGCCGGGCTTTTTAGTGAAAATGCTTTTTAATAATGTTGATTTTCAACTGATCTTAACCGAACGGTAAAACGACTATGGACATCTATGCGAAAGTCAAGTATAATAAACTTGAGAAATTAAGCAGCGTTGTGAATGCTGCATTCGGGCTGCGCTAAACGGCACCAAAAATTTCGCGACTTCGTGGGTTTACCTATGGGTTTACTGAGAAAGGAAAACCAGGAAACCCGCATGAATACTGGACTTTTTGGATCAAGGTCAGTTGAGTACGGCCTCAAGGCTGTTCGTCGCGCACCTCAGTTCAGCAAGAGATAATTCAAGCGAATATCGAAAAAAGAACAAAAACCCCGAAAATCCAGTATTTTCGGGGTTTTCTTTATATTTGGTAAAGGTGAAGAATACAGCAGCTTCCGGAAAAGAGGCGGATAAGATGCAGATGAACGAGTTGAAGAAGCCATGGAAGAATGCTGAAGGAACTGTGGAGGAATAGGATCATGTCAAAAGATGAGTATTTGATTACCGATGCACCGCTGAAAGCGCTGACGGTTTTTGCAATGCCGATGATTCTCGGCAGTTTTTTTCAGCAGGTATACAATATGGCTGACTCCATTATCGTCGGTCAGTTTGTGGGTTCCTCTGCACTGGCAGCGGTGGGTGCCTGTGCAGCCCTGACGAATGTTTTCATTTGTGTGGCACTGGGTGCCGGTGTCGGTGCTGGTGTGCTTGTGAGTCGCTATTTCGGCGCCAAAGAGTATGGCAAAATGAAGACCATTGTGTCTACGTCGCTGATCAGCTTTTTACTTCTGAGCATCCTCCTTGGTATCTTTGGCTTTTGCTTTTCCCATGCGATGATGAGCGGGTTACAGACCCCTGCCGATATTCTGGAGGAAGCGGTACTGTACTTGCGGGTCTATTTTGTGGGCTTTCCGTTTTTGTTCATGTACAATATTCTCTCCACCATGTTCACTTCCATTGGTGAATCAAAAATTCCGCTGGGGCTGCTGATCTTTTCATCCATTCTGAATATTGTGATGGATCTTTGGATGGTAGCCGTTCTGGGGCTTGGTGTATTCGGCGCGGCGCTTGCAACCCTGATTGCCCAGGGAATTTCCGCTGTTTTTTCACTTTTGATTTTCTTATACCGGATGCGGCGATACCAAAGCCCGTTTCAGTGGTTTGACGGACGCAAGCTGCGCTCGATGCTTCGGATCGCAGTGCCCTCGGTCCTGCAGCAGTCTACCGTGTCGATTGGTATGATGATCGTACAGGCAGTGGTAAATCCCTTCGGCACACAGGCACTTGCAGGATATGCGGCGACGATGCGGGTGGAGAATGTTTTTTCCCTGATCTTCGTGTCCATCGGTAATGCAGTTTCGCCGTATGTTTCCCAGAACCTTGGGGCAGGCAAAACCGAGCGTATCAAAAAAGGTTATCATGCGGCATTGGTGTTGGACGTGTGTTTTGCGGTGGTTGCCTTTCTTGTCATTGAAACACTGCACACGCAGATTTCTTCGCTATTTCTTGGAAAAGACGGAACCGCGCTGGCTTATCAGGTGTCCGGAGATTATATGAGATGGCTTGGTTGCTTCTTTATCTTCATGGGAATTAAAATGGCAACCGATGGAGTTCTTCGCGGACTCGGCATCATGCGACCGTTCCTCATTGCCAACATGGTAAACCTTGCGATCCGCCTGTCCGTGGCTTTGATCTGTGCGCCGCGTTTTGGCATTGACTTTGTCTGGCTTGCTGTGCCTGCAGGCTGGCTTGCTAACTTTTTGGTTTCCTATGCGGCGCTCAGAAAATCCTGGCCGGGCGAGAAAGTGGAGCCATCTCGAATATTTTCATAATCCTTGAAATTGTCCTTGAAATATGCCATCATTAGTCCATGGGATGCAAAAGTATAAAAGAGTTAGAAAGAGCAGGTATCATATATGAAAAAGAAGATCATTGTTGCAGTAGTGGTAGTTGTTGTGATTTTGGCGGCGATCGCGATTATCTCTGTCCTGGCACAGACACCGGCGCTGATCTGACCGGAAAGGAAGCAGGACAACGCTTATGAAACTGTTATACGGTACCGGCAATCCGGCAAAGGCAGCTGCCATGCAGAACCGCATAGCCGGACTTGGCATCGAACTGATCAGCCTGCAGGATCTGCGGGCACAGGGTATGGAGATCCCCGATGTCCCGGAGACAGGCAATACGCCTCTGGAGAATGCCAGGCAGAAAGCGCATGCTTATTATGAAGCTTTTCGTATGCCTGTATTTTCCTGTGATTCCGGGTTGTATTTTGAAGATGTCCCGGAGGCGGTCCAGCCTGGGGTACATGTGCGTACGGTGAACGGTGTGTATCTGACGGATGAGCAGATGCTGGAGCACTATATCGGACTGGTCAGACACTATGGAAGGCTTACGGCAAAATACCGCAATGCCATCTGCTATGTGCAGGATGAGGAACATGTATATGAGGCGATGGAGCCTGACATGGAAAGTGAGAAATTCTGGCTGGCGGATGTACCCCACAGCAGCATCCGCAGAGAGGGGTTTCCACTGGACAGCATTTCCCTGGATCCCGGAACCGGAAAATATTTCTATGATCTGCCTGAGACAGCGGTTGACCGGGTGGCGGTAGAGGAAGGGTTTCTTACCTTTTTCCGGAGGATCTTACAAGAGGGAACGGTGAATATAAACGGCAGCAGACGGTGAAATAACAAGTGCGCAGAGCGTCCCGCGGCGCTCGGATAGGAGAGTATATGACAGTAACAAATGCAGTGGAAACAACAATGGTCTGGGGAACCGTAAGCGGTGCAAGCATGGTGGGGATGGCGGTATCTCTGCTATTATCCATGGGTTTACCCATATTTTTGTGTATTTTTATCTATAAGAAGACAAAGGCGTGGGTGCCGGCATTTTTCATCGGCTGCGGTATCTTCGTGGGCTTTGCCATGATCTTAGAGCAGATCTGCCATGCCATCGTGCTGACGGTGACCGGAAGCGTGATCCGGGACAATATCTGGCTGTATGCGATTTACGGTGGGCTTGCAGCAGCACTTTTTGAGGAGTGTGGCCGGTGGATCGCCATGAAATTCTGCCTGAAAAAACATCTTACCAGAGAAAATGCATTGATGTACGGCGCCGGACATGGCGGCATTGAGGCTTTTCTGATCCTTGGTATGTCTTCTATGAGCAATCTCCTTACCGCAGCCATGATCAACGGTGGCCTGATGGAGAAGACTATGACGGCATTGGAGCCCGCACAGCAGGAGGTAACCTACCATCAGCTCTCTGTTCTCTGGACCATGCCGGCTTACCAGTTCTACCTCGCACCGGTGGAGCGGATCAGTGCGATCGCCCTGCAGATCGCGTTGTCGATTCTTGTATACAGTGCGGTGAAGACAGGCAGAAAGCTGCATTTGGCAGCAGCCTTCGGACTGCATTTTGCAGTGGACTTCTTAACCGTGATATGCGCCGCTGCCATTCCCACCTGGGCATTGGAACTGGGACTGTTATTGGTGGTTGCAGTGATCTGTGTAGCGGTATACAAGCTGGCCTATGTATCGTCGACAGAGAAAAAGGCCTGACAGAGACAAAAACCATTAGATAAGAAGGAATGGATTTGAAAAAACCGAACAGGTCATGAGTCATGAAACATGATATAAGAGATAAGAGGCAAAAGAGGCAACGAACAATGAAGATCAACAGAGAAAAAGCATTGGCAGCATTTCAGGAATACACGGACCGTTATGACAGCAGCCGGGACATGATCCGCCTGAAAATAGAACACACCTACCGGGTCTGCGGATTGTGTCAGCAGATCGCCAGATCTCTGGACCTTCCGGAGGAAGAGGTGGACATTGCGTGGCTGACCGGACTGCTCCATGATGTGGGACGCTTTGAACAACAGCGGGTATATGGTACCTTCACCGATGCAGATTCCATCGATCATGCGAAATACGGAGCAAGGATTTTATTTGGTAAGGTCTGGGAAGAGAAACACGGACTTGCTTCCGGAAGCGAAGAAAGCCTGCCCGAGGAAATTCAGGCAGATGCCGGAATCAGTATCCGGGATTTTGTAGAAGATGCTTCCTGCGATGAGCTTCTGTGGACGGCGGTGTTTTATCACAGCGCCTACCGGATTCCGGAAGAACTGGACGAACGTACGGCAATGTTCTGCCATATCTTACGGGATGCGGATAAGATTGATATCTTGAAGGTCAATGTGGAATTCCCGCTGGAAGAAATCTACAATGTGGACACCGAGGTATTATATCAGGAGGAAGTGACGCCGGAAGTGTTGCAGAGCTTTGATGAGGAGCACGCTGTGCTGCGTTCCCTGAAGAAAACAGCGGTGGATAATGTGGTGGGACATATTTCACTGGTGTACGAGCTGGTCTATCCCGAGAGCTGCCGTATTGTGAAGAGACAGGGGTATCTGGATCGACTGATGAATTTTGAGTCGAAAAATTCTCATACGAGAAAACAGTTCGAGCATATCAGAGAACATATGAGAGAATATCTTGCCGGAAAATAATGTTGGATACCTGACAGACAGAAAGCAAACTGAAAATCTCACGGATGGCGGAGAATACCGTTATTCGTGAGATTTTCATTTACAAAGAGCGAGTTTTCGTTTTGTATATCGCAGATTCCTCCTGCACAGACTAAACAGTAGCACTTGATCGATAACATATGCAAAATTATGTTATCGATCAAGTGCACGATTGTTATGCAAAAACAGGATGCCTGTAAAATGAGGCATCTTCGCAGAACGCGGGAAAGGAGTTTGCAATGGATGGATTGACTGAGGGAAGCGGCGGAACAGAAGCGTTTCCCTTGAATGAACTGCCGGTAGGATTCGGCATGGCGCTGGCGATGAATGAACAGGCCATGCAAGGCTATGCGGCACTGACAGAGACGGAGAAGGAACATCTGATCCTCCGGTGCCGGGATGCTGGATCCAAAGAAGAGATGGAGCGGATCGTGGCATCATTGGTACCGGGAGAATCGGCGGAGAGTGTTATTGCCAGCCTCCGTCAAGAGTAAGGATCTGTCCGGTGAGATAGGTTGGCGCCTGGATGAGCTGGAGGACAAGTTTTGCGACTTCCTCCGGCTGGCCCAGACGGTCGGCGGGAATCTCTTCCCGGAGGGCGTTCATTTCCTCGGGGGAGAAGCAGTGGTTCATGGCAGTATCAATAACACCGCAGGAGATGGCGTTGACCTGGATATTACTGGGAGCCAGCTCCTTGGCCAGTGCTTTGGTGAAGCTGTTCACACCACCCTTGGAGGCGGAGTAAGCCACTTCCATGGAAGCTCCCACATTTCCCCAGACGGAGGAAATATTGATAATGCGTCCGCTGTGCTTCAGCAGCATCAGAGGCACTGCCAGACGGCTGGTGTAGAAGCAGGAGCTGAGATTCGTATTTATGACATTCTGCCATTCTTCGACACTCATATCCGTGAGTAGACCAATGTAAGAGATTCCGGCGTTGTTGACCAGTACATCCAGATGGTCCAGGGAGGCAAAAACTTTTTTGATGGCAGCGGGTTCCGATGCGTCCGCAGCCATGGCGGTGCAGGTGATGCCATATTTTTCTTCTAAACAGGCAGCCACTTCCTGAAGGTCCGGCAAGGTATGGCTACAGGTGAGGATCAGATGGTAGCCGGCTTCGGCCAGGGCTTCTGCGATGGCCTTACCGATGCCGCGGGAGGCACCGGTGACAAGAGCCAACGGTGCGTTCTTTCTTGTATTCATGTAAAGTATCCTTTCTGAATTATTGTTTTTCATTCACGGCGGCAGCCCGGCATAAGTCATCCGCAAAGTCCATCAGCTACCACGGGTTCCGCTATTCTACAGCAAGCTTTGGAGATAAAACAGTGCCGGATGCTAAAAACCTGTAAAACGAGTGTAGCACAGATGGACTTGCTTTTCCATAGGGGAACTGCTACACTGGACAAAAGGAGAGAAAATTATGTACGATTTGATCATTATCGGTTCCGGTCCCGCAGGGCTGTCAGCTGCAGTCTATGGTAAGAGAGCGGGACTGAATCTACTTATTATAGAAGAAAAGCCCATGAGCGGCGGTCAGATCCTCAATACCTATGAGGTGGATAACTATCTGGGACTTCCCGGCATCAGTGGATTCGATATGGGAATGACGTTCCGGCATCATGCAGAGAAACTGGGAGCGGAGTTCCTGGAGGCTACGGTACACAGTGTGGAAGAACGAGGCGATTACAAATGCGTCTATGCGGGCAACCAGGAACTGGAGACCCGTACGGTGATCTTTGCCACCGGTGCGGAACATGCCAGATTAGGAGTACCCGGCGAGGAAGAATTGAACGGCATGGGGGTATCCTACTGTGCTACCTGTGACGGTGCCTTTTTCCGGGGCAGAACGGTGGCTGTGGTCGGCGGCGGTGACGTGGCACTGGAAGATGCCATCTATCTGGCAAGAACCTGCGAAAAGGTGTATCTGATCCACAGAAGAGATAGTCTGCGGGGGGCTATGGTATTGCAGGAGGAATTAAAGAGTCTCCCTAATGTGGAGATTCTCTATGACCATGTGGTTACAGAGATCTGTGGCGAGGACATGGTGGAAAAGCTGCGTATCAAAAATGTGAAGACAGAAGCGGAAAAAGATCTGGAGGCAGCAGGCATCTTTATCGCTGTAGGCATCCATCCCAACACGGAACTGCTGCGGGAACTGGTGGCAGTCGGGGAAGACGGTTATATCCCTGCGGATGAGACCGGAGAGACCGGCCGCCCCGGCATTTATGTGGCCGGAGATATCCGTAAGAAACCTCTGCGCCAGGTCGTAACAGCGGTGGCAGACGGTGCCAATGCAGCAGTCAGCGCGGGAAATTACTGCAACCGTTTTAGTTAACAGACACAGATTAGTAATAAATTCATTAAGAAATTCGGAAGAAAACCGAAGAATATTTAAAGAAAAGAGTCACCTGGATGGTGGCTCTTTTTATGTAAAAACACCGCAAACCCGCATGAAATGGGAACTTTTGACAATATTGACAATTAATTCACTATATTGACAAATGGGAGTTCGCGTGATATATTTGTTAACGGATGTAACAAATTCGTAACAAATGATTTGAAAATGTAAAGAAATAAGTTAAGAAATTGAGACAGCTCCAAGAGTTTCAGGAGGATAGAATGGTTCGTAAATCTGTAAAAATTACCGTTTGCACCATGGCAGCGGTTATGGCTTTTTCCGGAATGAATATCACTGCAAATGCAGCAGCATCTTCATCTGTACTGCCCAGCGGCGGTATCGAGCTGACCCTGGCAAAGGGCAACAAGCTGGAGAGCCTTTCCACAGGTACCAAAAGCACGAAACAGATTGAAAGCATTATTGAGACTGTGATCCGTGACGATCAGATGGATACTACCCCGGAAGCATCCGAGGAGGAGTCCTTCAAGAATCTGGTAATCGCACAGGTGAATGATTATGTAAATGTAAGAAGCCTGCCCAGTGAGGAAGGTGAGATCGTCGGTAAATTGTATGACGATTCCGTTGGCCTCTTCATTTCCGAAGAGAACGGCTGGTATCAGATTTCTTCCGGTTCCGTAACCGGTTATGTAAAAGCCGAGTACTGTGTGACCGGCGACGAAGCAGTAGAACTTGCCAAGAAGGTAGGAACCCGACTGGCAACCGTTAACACCACCACATTGAAAGTTCGTACCGAGCCTTCGCTGGAAGCATCGGTGCTGGGTCTGGTTCCTCTGGAGGACGATCTGGTAGTATCCGATGAGACCGATGGCTGGGTACAGGTAGATACCGAGGAAGGTCTTGGATGGGTCTCTACAGAATTTGTTTCCCTGCATACGGAATTCGTAGAAGCAGAATCCAAAGAGGAAGAAGCAAAGCGTCTGGCAAAGGAGAAAGAAGAGAGAGAAAGGGCACGTGCCGCAGCGGCAGCCAAGGCAGCCACAAGCAGCAAGAGTTCTGGCTCTTCCGGCAGCGCTCCCGCAGTTACTTATGCGGCCAGCGGAGACAGCGAGATGGGTACCGCAGTTGCCGACTATGCATTACAGTTCGTTGGTAACCCTTATGTATACGGCGGATCCAGCCTGACCAACGGCACCGACTGTTCCGGATTTGTAATGAGTGTATATGCTAACTTCGGTGTAAGTCTGCCTCATTCCTCTTCCGCAGACCGCAGCCAGGGTTCTGCGGTTGACGGACTTGCCAATGCACAGGCAGGTGACCTGATCTGTTACTCCGGCCATGTGGCACTGTATATCGGTAACGGCCAGATCGTTCATGCATCTACCGCCAAGACCGGTATCATCGTATCTAATGCGGATTACAAGAAGGTACTGGCGGTTCGACGGATCTTCTGATTATATAACAGAAAGTACAAGGCACTGTGTGGAAACACACAGTGCTTTTTTTGTGTGTATACGATGAGCGAGACTACTCGATTGCACCGTGTCATGTGGTCGGTTTATTTTCCATGTGGACAGGATGCTGTGGGGACAGTGGAACTTAAGTGCCGATAAGGCAAAAAACTATAAGTTGTATAACGAATTGTGCAATTTGTCAAAATATTGTTACGCGATGAAATGGGGATTGACAAAACGGAACTATACAAAGTATACAAAAAAAGTGACACGAACGTAAAAACGACAGAAAAGAAATTTAAATACAAAATAAGTTATCCACATCCAAAATGCCAGAAAATAGGATAAAAGTTACTTATACACCAAGTTATACACATTATCCACAGAAAAACCGGCACTGCAAGGGGGATAAATTTACGAAAAAACAGGAACAAATGTTTTGTGAACATGTAATAAAAATAATAAAATGACAGGATTTGTCGATTTTAGGGTTGACATACAGAATGTCAAAAACAAGTAAAAAACTTCTTAAATTGTTGCAAAAAGCTGTGCTATTGTGCTATAATGACTATACAATAAATACAAGGGATGCTACATAAAACCTTGTAAATAAATACTTGGAAGGGATGATCAGCATGAAGTTTATTATTGTTGGCAGAAACATCGAAGTTACACCAGGATTAAGAGCAGCAGTGGAGGAAAAGATCGGCAAGCTGGACAAGTATTTCAATCCCGACACAGAAGTACATGTAACATTAAGCGTTGAAAAAGAACGTCAGAAAATTGAGGTGACCATTCCGGTAAAGGGAAGCATTATCCGTTCGGAGCAGGTAAGCAACGATATGTATGTATCCATTGATCTGGTGGAAGAGATCATTGAGAGACAGTTGAAAAAATATAAGAACAAGATCGTTGACAAACAGCAGGCGGCAACTTCTTTCAGCAAAGCCTATGTAGAGAATGATTACACAGACGATGACGAGATCAAGATCGTTCGTACCAAGAAGTTCGATATCAAGCCCATGTATCCTGAGGATGCCTGCATTCAGATGGAACTGTTGGGACACAACTTCTTCGTATTCTGCAACGCAGAGACAGATCAGGTAAATGTAGTGTACAAGAGAAAGGGCGATACCTACGGACTGATCGAGCCGGAAGTATAAAACCGGACAGAAAATTAAATAAAGACAAATTTACAGCCTGCCGGAGTTTCCGGCAGGCTGTTTTGTTGTATGGGAAATGATATGCCCCGGAGATTTTCGAATTGTCTGAATACCGGAAAAATCAGAAACATAACCTGTAAGGAGGAACTGAGAGCAGGACAGGGAATGGACAGAGAAAAGAGAATGTGGGCATGGATCCGGGCAGAGGTGATGCTTCTGTTTATAATGATGGGAGCATTTCTGCTCCGGGAGACAGGACGGACAGAAAGCATGGAACAGGCGGTGGTCACCGCAACCTCGGCTGCGGGAAAGGATTATATCAAATGGGTGGACTTTACCGTATCCTATGAAGCGCTCTGCCAGGCATATGACTGGGATGTGGATACGTTTGACACGGAACATCATGTGGAGTGGATCCCGCTGCTTGCATATACCGCAGCCAGAACCGGAGGGGAATTTGACAAAAAGGCGCTGAAGATCCTGAACGATACGGCGGAGAAGCTGGCTGAGGGAGAGGCAGAGATAGAAACTCTCACAAAAGATATGAAATACTATCCGTATTATCTGGAAGCTTACAGCGCGGCGCTGGGAGGACTGGTGGGAGAATACGAGGCAGAGGTGATCGGAGAAGACGGACAGAGCACCTGGCAGAAAAAATACGGATTAAAAGGTTATTGCCCCATTGCGAGAGGATTTGATTATACTCATTATGATGATTTCGGGGCGGGAAGAAGCTACGGATATAAACGAAGGCATCTGGGCCATGACATGATGGGGCTCGTCGGTGTACCTATCATTGCTGTCGAGTCCGGCACTGTGGAAGCCCTGGGCTGGAACCAGTACGGCGGCTGGCGCATTGGTATCCGCAGCTTTGATAATAAGCGCTACTATTACTATGCACATCTGCGGCAGAACTACCCCTATGCGGAAGGACTGGAAGAAGGCAGCGTGGTGACGGCGGGGGATGTGATCGGTTATATGGGACATACCGGTTACAGTACCACAGAAAATGTAAATAATATAGAAGTAACCCATCTGCACTGGGGATTGGAACTGGTCTTTGATGAAGAACAGAAAGAGAGTGACAACGAGATCTGGATCGATGTCTATCCGCTGACCTGTTTTCTGGCAAAACACACGCAGGAAGTGCAGAAAGTCGAGGGAACAAGAGAGTGGATCCGCACTACAAAAATCCGGGAATTCTGATTTCTAAAAATTTCATTTGTTATTTTGTTATTTTTTTGACAAAAGCATTGCAAAACAGATTTCGCTATGTTAAAATGGGGACAGTGAAATGATAAAAAAATAACAATCTACATTTCAGAAAGCAAACCAAACGAAAACAAAAAGTGGAGGACAAACAAATGGCAAAGAAAGTTGTATTAGCAGGCGCTTGCCGTACCGCAATCGGTACCATGGGCGGAACCTTAAGCACAACTCCTGCACCGGAGCTGGGCGCAATCGTTATCAAGGAGGCTCTGAAGAGAGCAGGCGTTGCTCCCGAAGCAGTTGACCAGGTATATATGGGATGTGTAATCCAGGCTGGCCAGGGACAGAACGTAGCACGTCAGGCAGCTATCAAAGCCGGACTTCCCATCGAAGTTCCCGCAGTTACCATGAACGTGGTATGTGGTTCTGGCCTGAACTGTGTGAACCAGGCAGCACAGATGATCATGGCCGGTGATGCAGATATCGTAGTAGCAGGTGGTATGGAGAACATGTCCATGGCTCCTTACGCAATTCCTCAGGGACGTTACGGATATCGTATGGGTAACGCAACCATGGTTGATACCATGATCAAAGATGCACTTTGGGATGCTTTCAATGATTATCATATGATCAAGACCGCAGACAACATCTGCGAAGAGTGGGGACTTACCCGTGAAGAACTGGATGAGTTCGCATTAAAGAGCCAGTTAAAGGCTGAAGAAGCTCAGAAGAACGGTGCCTTCAAGGCAGAGATCGTTCCCGTAGAAGTTAAGAAGAAAAAAGAGACCATCGTATTCGATACCGATGAAGGCCCTCGTCATGGTTCTACCATCGAAGGTCTGGCTAAGCTTCGTGCCATCAATCCCGGTGGATTCGTTACCGCAGGTAACGCTTCCGGTATCAACGACGGTGCAGCAGCTATCGTTGTTATGAGCGAAGAGAAGGCTAAGGAGCTGGGCGTTAAGCCTATGGCTACTTTCGTAGCAGGCGCTCTGGCTGGTGTTCGTCCCGAGGTTATGGGTATCGGCCCTGTAGCTTCTACCAAGAAGGTAATGGCTAAGACCGGTATGAAGATCGAAGACTTCGATATCATCGAGGCTAACGAAGCATTCGCAGCACAGTCCGTAGCAGTTGGTAAGGAACTGGGCATCGATGTAGATAAGCAGCTGAACCCCAACGGCGGTGCTATCGCTCTGGGCCATCCCGTAGGAGCTTCCGGATGCCGTATTCTGGTAACTCTGCTGCATGAGATGCAGGCAAGAGGTGCCAAGACCGGTCTGGCTACTCTGTGCATCGGCGGTGGCATGGGCTGCTCCACCATCGTTAAGATCGAGGATTAATTTTATAAATATTCGCTGGGGCGGTAGAATCTCTATCGCCTTAGTGTGGTTTTGAAAACACGAATAGAAATGTGAAATGAGGTAAAAACATGGATTACATTTTGTATGAGCAGAATGGCAATGTGGCAACCATCACCATTAACCGTGAAAAGGCACTGAACGCTCTGAATTCTCAGGTACTGGATGAACTGAACGCTACATTGGATGCAGTAGATCTGGCAACGGTTCGTTGTCTGGTGATCACCGGTGCAGGCAGTAAGTCCTTCGTGGCAGGTGCAGATATCGGAGAGATGAGCAGCCTGACCAAGGCAGAGGGCGAGGCATTCGGTAAGAAGGGTAACGATGTATTCCGCAAGATCGAGACCTTCCCCATTCCCGTGATCGCAGCTGTCAACGGCTTTGCTCTGGGCGGCGGATGTGAGATTTCCATGAGCTGTGATATCAGAATCTGTTCCGACAATGCAGTCTTCGGACAGCCCGAGGTAGGACTGGGAATCACTCCCGGCTTCGGCGGAACCCAGAGACTGGCTCGTCTGGTAGGTGCAGGCATGGCAAAACAGATGATCTACACCGCACGCAATATCAAGGCAGCAGACGCTTACAGAATCGGTCTGGTAAATGAAGTTTACAGCGCAGAAGTAGATGCAGACGGCAATGTGGTAAAGAGTGCACAGGAAGTAATGCTGGCAGCAGCACAGAAGTTGGCAGCCACCATTGCAAAGAATGCTCCCATCGCAGTCCGCAACTGCAAGAAGGCTATTAACGAAGGACTGGATGCAGATATGGATCAGGCAGTAGTGATCGAAGAGAAGCTGTTCGGTGACTGCTTCGAGACAGAAGATCAGAAGTATGGTATGGCTTTCTTCCTTGACAAGAACAAGGAGAAGGTAAAAGAGCCTTTTAAGAATTGCTAATCATTACGAATATAAAAGTATAAAATCAGGAGGATTTACCATGAAAGTAGGTATTATCGGTGCAGGTACTATGGGACAGGGCATTGCAAAGGCATTTGCCCAGGTAGACGGATATGAAGTAGCTCTTTGCGATATCAAGCAGGAGTGGGCTGACGGCGGCAAGGCCAAGATCGTAAAAGGCTATGCAAGACTGGTAGAAAAAGGAAAGATGACTCAGGAGGCTGTTGACGCTATCGTAGCTAAGATCACTCCGGGCCTGAAGGAAGATCTGTGTGCAGACTGCGATCTGATCGTAGAAGCTGCATTTGAGAACATGGAAGTTAAGAAGACCACCTTCGGTGAGCTGGACAAGATCTGCAAGCCCGAGTGTGTATTTGCTTCCAACACTTCCAGCCTTTCCATTACCGAGATCGGCAACGGACTGACCCGTCCTCTGATCGGTATGCACTTCTTCAATCCCGCAGACCGTATGAAGCTGGTTGAGGTAATTGCAGGTGTGAATACTCCCGCAGAGACCGTAGACACCATCAAGAAGATATCTGAAGAGATCGGCAAGACCCCTGTTCAGGTAAACGAGGCAGCAGGCTTTGTTGTTAACCGTATCCTGATCCCTATGATCAATGAAGCAGCTTTCATCAAGATGGAAGGTGTATCCGATATCGCAGGTATCGACGCAGCTATGAAGCTGGGCGCTAATCATCCCATGGGACCCCTGGAACTGGGCGATTTCGTAGGACTGGATATCTGCCTTGCCATCATGGATGTTCTGTACAACGAGACCGGCGACAGCAAGTATCGTGCATGCCCTCTGATCCGTAAGATGGTTCGCGGCGGTAACCTTGGTGTGAAGACCGGCAAGGGCTTCTATGTATACAATGCAGACCGCACCAAGACTCCTGTGGATGCACAGTAGGCAAAAGGTAAAATAACTGTTCGGAGCCGGATACGGCTCTGGACAGTCTAAGTTCATAATTACAACCAAGTATAAATAACAATGGAGGATTAACATCATGGATTTTACATTATCCAAAGAGCATGAGATGGCGAGACAGCTGTTCAAAGAGTTCGCCGAGAACGAAGTAAAACCTCTTGCGCAGGAAGTTGACGAGACCGAAACCTTCCCCAGAGAGACCGTTGAGAAGATGGCTAAGTACGGCTTCATGGGAATTCCCGTTCCCAAGGAGTACGGCGGACAGGGCTGTGATACCCTGACCTACGCTATGTGTGTTGAGGAGCTTTCCAAGGTTTGTGCAACCACCGGCGTTATCGTATCCGCACATACCTCTCTGTGTATCGATCCTATCATGACCTTCGGTACTGAGGATCAGAAGAAGAAATATGTTCCCGATCTGGCAAGCGGCCGTAAGATCGGTGCTTTCGGTCTGACCGAGCCCGGTGCAGGTACCGATGCTCAGGGACAGCAGACTAAGGCTGTATTAGATGGTGACGAGTGGGTCATCAACGGATCCAAGTGCTTCATCACCAACGGTAAAGAAGCTGATGTATATATTGTTATCGCAGTTACCGGTATCGTAGAGAAGAGAGGCAGAAAGATGAAGGAGATTTCTTCCTTTATCGTTGAGAAAGGTACTCCCGGATTTACCTTCGGTACCAAAGAGAAGAAGATGGGTATCAAGGGTTCTTCCACTTACGAGCTGATCTTCACCGACTGCCGTATCCCCAAGGAGAATATGCTTGGTAAGCAGGGACAGGGATTCAAGATCGCAATGCACACTCTGGACGGCGGACGTATCGGTATCGCTTCCCAGGCTCTGGGTATTGCAGAAGGCGCTCTGGAGAGAACCGTTGCTTACACCAAGGAAAGAAAGCAGTTCGGAAAGTCCATTTCCGGATTCCAGAATACACAGTTCCAGCTGGCTGATATGGCTACCAAGGTGGAAGCTGCCAAGATGCTGGTATACAAGGCTGCACGCAAGAAGGACGAGTACAAGACCAATCCTAAGATCTCTTACTCTGTAGAAGCTGCTATGGCTAAGCTGTATGCTGCTGAGGTTGCTATGGAAGTTACTACCAAGGCTGTTCAGCTGCACGGTGGTTACGGTTACATCAGAGAGTACGAAGTTGAACGTATGATGCGTGATGCAAAGATCACCGAGATCTACGAGGGTACTTCCGAAGTTCAGAGAATGGTTATCTCCGCAGATCTGCTGAAATAAGCAAGCAGGCATTTGTCGGAAATTTTATTAGAAAAGTAAGGAGAAAATACAATGAAGATTGTTGTTTGTATTAAGCAGGTGCCCGATACCAAGGGCGGTGTTAAATTCAATCCTGACGGAACTCTTGACAGAGGCGCAATGCTTGCTATCATGAATCCCGATGATAAGGCTGGTCTGGAAGCTGCACTGAAGCTGAAGGACGAGTTCGGCGCAGAAGTTACCGTACTGACCATGGGTCTTCCCAAGGCAGCAGATGCTCTTCGTGAGGCGCTGGCTATGGGCGCTGACAAAGCAATTCTGGTTACCGACAGAGTACTGGGCGGTGCTGATACCTGGGCTACTTCCACTACCATTGCAGGTGCACTGAGAAACCTTGACTATGATCTGATCATTACCGGTCGTCAGGCAATCGATGGTGATACCGCACAGGTTGGTCCTCAGATCGCTGAGCATCTGGGACTTCCCGTAATCTCTTATGCACAGGACATCAAGGTTGAGGGAGACAAGGTGATCGTTCAGAGACAGTATGATGACAGATATCATGTAGTAGAGGCTCAGATGCCCTGCCTGATCACTGCACTGTCCGAGCTGAATAAGCCTCGTTATATGACTCCCGGCGGAATCTTCGATGCATGCAAGGCAGAGATCACTACCTGGGGCAGAGCTGATCTGAAAGATGTTGATGACAGCAACCTTGGCCTGAAGGGATCTCCTACCAAGATTGCAAAGGCATCCGATAAGGTTCGTAAGGGCGCAGGTGAGAAGATCGTTCCCGATTCACCTGAAGACGGAGCAGCTTACATTGTGGCTAAATTCAAAGAAAAGCACATCATCTAATATAGGAGGCAAACCATGGTAACCAATAATATTGAAGAATACAAGGGTGTATATGTGTTCGCCCAGCAGGTAGACAATGAGATCAGCGGTATCGCATTGGAGCTGCTCGGCAAAGGTAAAGAGCTGGCTGCAAAGCTGGAGACCGAGGTAACCGCGGTTCTGATCGGTTATAATGTAAAGAATCTGGCAGATAAGCTGGCTGAGTATGGCGCAGATAAGGTAATCCTTGTGGACGATCCCGAACTGGAGACTTACAGAACCGAGCCTTATGCACATGCACTGGCATCTGTTATCGAGAAATATAAGCCTGAGATCGTTCTGGTAGGTGCAACTGCTATCGGACGTGACCTCGGCCCTACCGTTTCCGCAAGAGTTAAGACCGGTCTGACTGCTGACTGTACTGTACTTGAGATCGGTGATTTCCCTCTCGTTGCTATCCCCGGACAGGAGCAGAAGCACAACCAGCTGCTGATGACCCGTCCTGCATTCGGTGGTAACACCATCGCTACCATCGCCTGCCCCGACAACAGACCTCAGATGGCAACCGTTCGTCCCGGTGTTATGCAGAAGATCGCTCCTATCGCAGGTGCAAAGGCTGTAATCGAAGAGTACAATCCCGGATTTACTCCGAACAACAAATATGTAACCATCAAGGAAGTCGTTAAGGCTGTATCCGATACCGTTGATATCATGGATGCTAAGATCCTGGTATCCGGCGGACGTGGAGTTGGCAGCGCAGAGAACTTCAAGATCCTGGAGGATCTGGCAGAGGTTCTTGGCGGTACCGTATCCTGCTCCCGTGCAGTTGTAGATAATGGCTGGAAGCCCAAGGATCTGCAGGTTGGACAGACCGGTAAGACCGTTCGTCCTCAGATTTACTTTGCAATCGGTATCTCCGGTGCTATTCAGCATGTAGCAGGTATGGAAGAGTCTGATCTCATTGTTGCCATCAACAAGGATGAGACCGCGCCTATCTTCGATGTGGCTGACTACGGTATCGTAGGCGACCTGAACAAGGTAGTTCCCGCTCTGACCGAGCAGCTGAAGGCTGCAAAGGCTGAGAAGGCAGCAAACTAATTCGTAACAACGGATTAAAAACATATAAGAACTCCGCCTGATTCCCCGGTCCGTCCGGGAGTCGGGCGGAGTTCTTTTCTGCAAAAAACTGATGCAACTTGTGCAAGTTTCTTGCCTTGTATGCTTGCGCTGAGGGAAGCAAAATAGTAAAATAAAATGATACCAAGGGTAACAAGGTTAAAAAGTTGTTCGTGCTTGCACGATAAGACTTTTGAACTTGGGAAACAAGAAGGTGAGTGATATTTTATGGCAAAACAAAAAGAAGTAAAGACCAACGCAATGCGGATCCTGGAATCTTTGAAGATTCCTTATACCCATCACACCTACGAGTGTGAGGAATTCGTGGACGGTCTTCAGATAGCTGACAAATTATCCCTGCCCTATGAACAGGTCTATAAGACGTTGGTCACCGTGAGCAACAGCAAGAATTATTTTGTATTCGTTATCCCTATTGCGGCGGAGCTGGATCTGAAAAAGGCAGCGAAATCGGTAGGGGAAAAGAGCGTGGAAATGATCCACGTAAAGGACATTAACGCCATTACCGGTTATATCCGCGGCGGCTGTACTGCCATTGGCATGAAAAAGCAGTACGTGACCAGAATCGATGAAAGCGCAAAGACACAGGAGCAGATCTATGTCAGCGGCGGCAAGATCGGATCTCAGATCCGTCTGACACCGGAGGATCTGGCCAAGGCAGCGAAAGCAGAATTTGCCGATATTATCCGGCATGAAAATTAACCGAGAAGGTACCGTAAAGATCTGACAATTACGAAAACATATATAAAGGAGTACCTATGGAAAAAGAAAAAACAATTCTCGATTACGACACCGTGGCACTGGATGAAGCACAGGATGCGGTGATCATCATAGACCAGACCTTATTACCCGGCAAGATCGAACTGATCGCTTTACATACGGCACAGGAAATTTGGGATGCCATTTATCTGTTGAAAGTCAGAGGGGCTCCGGCCATCGGTGTAGCGGCAGCACTGGGCATCTACCTGCTGGCGAACCGCATCGAGACGGAAGATTTCGAGGAATTTTATCAGAAATTCACAGAATATAAGCGATATCTGGATTCTTCCAGACCCACCGCAGTTAATCTGTCCTGGGCGCTGAAGCGCATGGATGCTGTGGCTGTAAAGGCTGGCAGAGAAGAACATAAGACAGTGGAAAAAGTGAAGGAAATCCTGCATGACGAAGCACTGCAGATTCGGGCGGAAGATGTGGAAGTATGCCGAAAAATCGGAGAATTTGGACTGGAACTGGTAAAACCGGGAGATGGTATTCTGACCCACTGTAATGCAGGACAACTTGCAACCGTAAAATACGGTACTGCAACCGCACCGATTTATCTGGGACAGGAGAGAGGCTACAACTTCCATGTATTTGCGGATGAGACCAGACCCCTTTTGCAGGGAGCCAGACTGACAGCATTTGAACTGCATTCCGCAGGCGTGGATGTGACACTGATCTGTGACAATATGTCCGCTTCTGTCATGTCCAAGGGCTGGGTACAGGCAGTGTTCGTGGGTTGTGACAGAGTGGCGGCTAACGGAGATACGGCCAACAAGATCGGCACCAGCGTAGTAGCAGCGGTAGCAAAGCAGTACGGTGTACCGGTATATATCTGTGCACCTACATCTACCATTGACATGGCTACCGTTACCGGCGCAGATATCTGCATCGAGCAGCGTAAGGCGGAAGAGGTTACTGAGATGTGGTACAAGGAGCGCATGGCTCCGGAGGGTGTAAAGGTCTACAATCCGGCATTCGATGTGACGGACCATGAACTGATCGCCGGAATTGTCACGGAATACGGGGTGGCGAGAGCTCCTTATACGGAGAGCCTGAAGGAGATCATGAAACGCAAGGCACAGAGAGGCTGATGGTGTAGATATGAAGCGAAATGTAAGTCTTGCGGAGATATCCGACGGCCGATTATACAAAGCAAATGATATGGTGAAAGCGGATTGCGGTGGTTGCAATGGCTGTTCCCGGTGTTGTCACGGCATGGGCAATTCCATTATCCTGGATCCCTATGATGTCTACCGGATGACTACAGGAATGGGGAAAAGCATGCAGGAGCTATTAGCGGCATCGGTGGAGCTCAACGTGGTGGATGGTGTGATCTTACCGAATCTGAAAATGCAGGGGACAGAGGAAGCATGCGCTTATCTGGATGAGGAAGGAAGATGTAGCATCCATCCGTACCGGCCTGGAATCTGCCGGCTGTTTCCGCTGGGAAGATATTATGAAAACGGAGGATTTTCCTATTTTCTCCAGACCGGGGAATGTGCGAAGGAGAACCGCAGCAAGATAAAAGTCAGTAAATGGATCGATACTCCGGATCTGACGAGAAACCAGCAATTTACCCTACAATGGCATGACCTGTTACATGCCATGGAAGAGAGACTGACAGGAGAAGACGAAAGGAAACAGCAGGAGGAAAATCTGCTGCTGTTGCGTCTGTTTTATTTATTGCCGTACAAAGGGACAACAGATTTTTATTCACAGTTTACGGAAAGGATGGAATATTGGAATGAACAGATTAGATAAGTTAAGTAAGCTCCCCATCGAAAAGCGGTTACTGAGTGTATTTCGCAGAATTTCTCTATTATTAAGTGCAACAGGTATTATTGCCTGTGTCGCCATGGGAATCGTCAGTTACCAGTATTCCTATGCGTTGCGCCATTACGGTTTCGCACAGGGTGACATCGGTAAGGCGATGATCGTTATCGCGGAGATGCGGAGCGAGACCCGTGCCGCCATCGGCTATGATGACGATACGCTGATTGCTAAAGCAAAAAATGCCCATGACATGACGGCGGAACAGCTGGATACCTATATCAGTGCCCTGGAAGATGATATGATCACGGATGAGGGAAGAGCTACCTACCAGCAGATCAAGGATGGCGTAGCTTCTTATCAGCAGATCGAGGCACAGATACTGGAACTGGGAACAGCTTCCGATCCTGCTAAGCGGATGCAGGCACAGCAGATGGCAGGCGAACAGATGGATCCCGTGTTCCAGCAGGTCTATGCAGATATGACGAGCCTGTTGGACAGCAGTGTAACGAACGGAAATGCCATGGAAGCCAAGCTGAATGTTTTCCGTGTAGTTATTTTTATCGTAATCCTTCTGATCATCGGAGTAGGCTTTGCAGGATCTGAAAAGGCGGGAAAAAGAATAGCCAAAGGAATCGCCGGACCGCTGAAAGCGCTGGCAGACAGACTGGATGGCTTCGTAGCAGGTGATCTGACATCTGATTTCCCCAAAGTGGAGACAGAGGACGAAATGGCAACGATGAACCGTGCTGCCATTGCAATGGCTGAAAATCTGCGAATGATCATTGAGGATATCAAGCAGGCTCTGAATGCCATGGCAAACGGTGACTGGACAGTGAAGTTCCGTTATCCCGATCTCTATGTGGGCGATCTGGATGAACTAAAAGAAGCGCTGAGAGATATTAAGTATAAGATGAATGAGGCACTGTACAATGTCAATGAAGTATCCGGACAAGTATCCATGGGTGCCGGAAGTCTGGCAGATGCGGCGCAGTCTCTGGCTGAGGGGGCAACCGAACAGGCAGGAGCTGTACAGGAGCTTCAGGCGACGATTACCAATATTACTTCTATGGTAGACAATACCGCAGAACATACGAAGAATTCCAGCAGACAGGCACAGGAATACTCTGCTAAGGCGGATGAAGGACGTACCGAAATGAATCACCTGATGGAAATCATGGGTCGGATCAATGAAACTTCCGAGAAGATCAGCAATATCATCGGTGAGATCGAGGATATTGCCAGTCAGACCAATCTGCTGTCCTTAAATGCGTCCATTGAGGCAGCCAGAGCGGGAGAGGCCGGAAGAGGTTTTGCTGTGGTGGCAGACCAGATCGGTAAGCTGGCAGAGCAGAGTGCGCAGTCTGCTGTCAATACCAGAGAGCTGATCGGTGGTACATTGGATGAGATTCATGCCGGCAATGAAGCTGTAGATCATGCGTCCCAGACGTTGAGCGTTATCGTGGAAGGCGTCCGCAGGATCGCACAGGATTCTGAGGAACTGACCCAGATTGCAGCTGCTCAGTCAGATGCCATGAATCAGGCGGAGAGCGGTGTGAACCAGATCTCCGAGATCGTACAGTCCAACTCTGCGGCAGCAGAAGAATTATCCGCTACCAGTGAGGAACTGCTGGCTCAGTCCGAGAATATGACCAATCTGGTAAAGCAGTTCAAGCTGATCGATGAGGAGAAGATTCAGGCGAGAAAAAAGGAGGCTGACAATGCCGGTATTTGATTTCAGCAGTATCCCGGAAAATGAGAAGAAGCAGGATTCCGTATGCACCTATACCATGTTCCGTTCCAATGAGGCTGCGGCAAGTCCCGAAAAGCCGATCCTGATCCTGGACAACAGCAGCGAACAGTGGAAGCACCATGCTATCGGTGTCTTCGGCAATCAGAACAAACGCACGAATTTCGAATTCAGAGAAGAGGGCAGCAGTGCCTATGCCGATATTTTACAGATCGATGCAAGATTCGTAAGCCTCGTCAGATGGTTAGGAGAAAATCACATCAATGTCAGGCTTTCCGGGGAAAACCGGGAAGAAGGCTATGCGGTATACAAGATCCGAGAGACTGCATTTGGCGGCGGAACCAAGCTTTCGGCAGAAGATGGATTTTTACAGTTCATGATGGAAAGACTGTTCGCCAGCAGTGCTCCCGCAGAAGAGGAACAGGGGGAGGACGAAGAGGAAGACGGCGATGATATGAAGCTTACCAGCCTTCAGAGTATCTCCGATTTCATGACATGCGCCGGAAGGACTATGCCGGAAAACATCCGCCTGTGGGCCAGAAGAAATCTGGCGGTGGCCAGATCCCATGAGGTGTCTCCGGAAGAGAGAAGACATGCCCAGAGAGCGCTGTCCATCATGATGAACATTCAGTGGAAGGGCAATTACTTCGAAGCCATTGATCCGATGGAAGCCAGACGGATCCTGGACGAGGAATTGTACGGCATGGAGAGAGTCAAGCAGCGGATCATGGAGACCATTATCCAGATTAACCGTACCCACACCTTACCGGCTTACGGACTGCTTCTGGTGGGTCCGGCGGGAACCGGTAAATCCCAGATCGCTTATGCGGTGGCGAGGATCCTGAAATTGCCCTGGACAACATTAGACATGAGTTCCATTAACGATCCGGAGCAGCTGACCGGAAGCTCCAGAATCTATGCCAATGCCAAGCCGGGCATTATCATGGAGGCTTTTTCCATGGCGGGAGAGTCTAATCTGGTATTCATCATCAATGAGTTGGACAAGGCGGCAAACGGCAAGGGTAACGGCAATCCGGCGGATGTGCTTCTGACACTGCTTGACAATCTGGGATTCACGGACAACTATATGGAATGTACCGTTCCCACCTTTGGTGTCTACCCCATCGCCACTGCCAATGACAAGGAGCAGATCAGTGCTCCACTGATGTCTCGTTTTGCGGTGATCGATATCCCGGATTACACACCGGAGGAGAAGAAGATCATTTTCTCCAGATTTGCATTGCCGAAGGTGCTGAAAAGGATTGGACTGCAGGCAGACGAATGCACACTCACCGAAGAGGGACTGGATGCGGTGGTGGAGATCTATTCCAACACCAGTGGAATCCGTGACCTTGAGCAGGCGGCGGAGCATCTGGCAGCCAATGCCCTGTATCAGATCGAAGTGGACGGGGTAAAGGAAGTTGTATTTGATGCAGAAAAAGTGAAGAAATTATTTCTATAAGTAATAGAAGCAGGTAGTCGCAGGATGCGGTTGCCTGCTTTTTGCGCAAACTATTATATGATGCCAGTGGCACATGTTTAGCACGGACCGAAGCGGAGCGTAGAAGTGAGAGTGCGTAGCACGGAGCAATCCGCATGCATCAAAGTCGGGGACTTTTGCCCGGCATCATTATAGAAAAACGAGTAGAGGAGAGGGACATGACAAAGAAAGTATTAGTGATCACGGATGCACAGAACGAATTCATCACTGGGGCGCTGGGAAACAAGGAGTGCGAGGCGGCGGTAAAGTATATCGTTGCGGCAGCAGAAAGTGGGGAATACTACAAGGTGATCTTTACAAAGGATACCCATACGGCGGATTATCTGCACACCCAGGAAGGAAAGCGTCTGCCCGTTCTGCACGGACAGGAAGGCACAGAAGGATATAAGATCCATCCGGATATCGTGAAGGCGGTACAGGAGCATTATGCGCCGGAACAGATCCTTACGGTGAAAAAACCTACTTTTGGCAGTCTGGATTTTGGAAATACGCTGAAGGCAATCTGGGAAGAGGTGACGGCAGCAGGAGAGGCAGCAGAGGGTGAATATCCCATGGAAGTGGATTTTACCGGATTCTGCACCGGAATCTGTGTGTTAAGCAATGTGGTCATGGCAAAGGCATTTGTACCGGAAGCGAGAGTGTGTGTCATTGAGAAGGCCTGTGCCTGTGTGACACCCCAGACGCACCAGACGGCCATCGCAGCTATGGGACCGATCCAGGCGGATGTGATTTAGAGAACATATCATATTTACACAGTTGTGAATCTAAGAGAGAAAGAGGATAAAATCATGCAATTACCACAGATCATCAACAGCTTACTGGAAAATGATATGTACAAGTTCTCTATGGGACAGTGTATCTACCACCAGTTCAGCGCTTATAAGACTACCTGGACCTTCAAATGCAGGAATACAGATGTATTTTTCACATCTGAAATGGTAGAAGAAATCAAGGCGCAGATCCGGGCCTATTGTGACTTACGTTTTACGGAAGAGGAACTGGCTTATCTGGAAAACGTAAAATGGATCAAGGGTTCCTATGTGGATTTTTTACGTTTGTGGCAGCCCAGATACGAGGATTTTGAGATCGGCACGGAGGCGGACTGCGGTCTGACCATCGAGACCAAGGGCTCCTGGCTGAATACTTCTATGTATGAGATCCCGACGCTGGCTATTGTTAATGAAGTATTTTTCCGTATGAATTATGACTATGAGAAGCTGTATGCCTCCTTCCGGGAGCGTCTGGCAGACAAGCTACAGAAGCTGGTGGACGGAACGTATTGCCTTGGAAATTTCAGTGAATTCGGTCTGAGACGCCGTCTCTCTGCAGAGGCACAGGAACTGGCAGTACAGGAGCTGGTGGGTCACAATAAGGATTATAAGGACTCCGCCTGCATTGGTACCTCCAATGTCTATCTGGCAAAGAAATGGAACGTGACACCGGTAGGCACTATGGCCCATGAATGGATCATGTGTACCGGGCAGGGCAATCACAAGCACAATCCGGCATATTCCAACTGGTATGCCCTGGATGCCTGGGTGAAAGAGTATGGCATTTTGAACGGAATTGCTTTGACGGATACGATCACCACGGATTGTTTCCTGAAAGATTTCCAGCTGACCTATTCCACTCTGTTTTCCGGCGTGCGGCATGACAGTGGGGATCCCTTTGCATGGGGGGAGAAGATGATCGCTCATTATGAATCTCTGGGAATTGATCCGAAGCGCAAGACCCTGCTGTTCAGTGACGGCCTGGACTTTACACGGGCAGATGAACTGCGTAAGGCATTCCGGGACCGGGTGACTGTGGCTTTCGGTATCGGAACCTATATTGCCAATGATACCTGCGAGGAACCGTTGAATATTGTCATGAAGACCACTGCCTGCAACGGCATGGATGTGGCAAAGATCTCCGATACTCCCGGCAAGGAAATGTGTAAGAATGCGGATTACGTGGATTATCTCACCAGATGTATCAGATGGAGACTGGAACATGACAGATAGGAAGCAGCAGAAAATCAGAAATGGCGGGAATACAGCATGGATGAAAAAAACAGAATAGAAAACAGAATCGGTGTGCTGGATGGAATCCGTGCCATAGCCATCGGGATGGTAGTGTGGTTTCATTTCTGGCAGCAGACATGGCTGACACCGTATCTTCGGATTCCAACAGAGTACACAAAATATATTGGAATCACAGAGATCAACCTTGCCGGATGGGTCAGGTATGGATTCGTTTTTGTGGATATGATGATCCTGCTCAGCGCATTCTGCAATTTTTATCCTTATGCCAGATCTATTGTTCTGGGAGAGGACTGGCCGGATACGAAGACATTTTACAGAAAGAGGGCAGCAAGAATACTGCCTTCTTACTATTTTATGTTGGCGATCGATCTGTTTTTCTATATTTTACCGGGACATAAATATCGGAATGTGGGAGCATTGTGCAAGGATATTGTGACACATGTATTTTGCGTTGCACCAAATTGGTCGGACACTTATATATCCACCTCTTTTAACGGCGTGTTATGGACGGTACAGATGGAAGTGATCTATTATCTGCTGCTGCCGTGGATCGCAAGATTGTTCCGCAAGTGGGCCTTTGCCACTTATAGTGTGATGTTGATGATTTCCGTTACAAGTACTGCGGTAATTCTGAACTGTTTTGCGGGAAAAGAGAGAAATTATGGAAATAATCTTCTGACGTTTATGGGAATCTATGCCAATGGCATGCTTTGCTGCATCCTGTATGTCATGTGGAAGAAATATGTGACAGAAAATAAATACTCGCGGCTGGCAGGAACAGTGATCTCTGTTTTGTGTATTTTTCTGATGAACGGGATGATTCATAAATACGACGGGGATGTGAATCTGCAGGCAGTTCAGTTGCAGAGCCGGCTGGTGCAGTCGTTTCTGTTTGCATTGTTCCTTTTCAGTACGGCCTGTGCGGGAGAATATTATCAGAAACTATATTCCAACCGGGTGGCATCACTTTTTTGCAAATTTTCCTATAATCTGTATCTCTGGCATCAGATGATCGCCGTCTGGCTGAAAGAAAAAAGAATTCCTTATTGGAGCGGGGATACGCCGCCAAATATGACAGGTGACCGTGTATGGCAGTGGAAATATCAGATACTGATTATCGTGGTGTCTGCGGCGGTGGCGGTAGCGGTTACTCTAATCGTGGAAATTCCTGCGGCCCGATATCTGCTGAAAGACAGGGACAGCCATAAGGAAGAAGGAAAACAGCATGACAGGATATGAACATATTGAGCACACGTTTGCGCCGGTGTACGATGCGGATTCGCTGGTGCTGATCCTGGGGACATTGCCCTCTGTGAAATCCCGGGAGAACCATTTTTATTACGGACATAAGCAGAACCGTTTCTGGAAAGTGACGGCAGATCTGTGCGGGGAACCGGTGCCGGAGACCATAGAGGAGAAAAAGAAAATGCTGCTGACCCACCATATCGCCGTCTGGGATGTAATCCAGAGCTGCGATATTAAGGGATCCAGCGACAGTAGCATCCGCAATGTGGAGCCGACGGATATTCGAAGGATTCTGGCGGAATCACAGATCACGCGGATCTATGCCAACGGTAACAAAGCAGGAGAGCTTTATCGAAAATATCAGTTGCCCCTGACCGGCATAGAAGCCACGGTGTTGCCCTCCACCAGCCCGGCCAATGCGGCATGGAGGCTGGAGAGTTTGTGCGAAGTGTGGCGGGAGACGATAGTACTTTTATAATTTTTGAAAAATACGACAAAAAATGAAAGTACTATTGACAATTCATGAGATGTTTTATATAATTTATGAAATGATACCAAAGGTATCAAAAGCAAAAGGGGATTATCGTATAGAACAGACCGCGCATCTAATAAGGATGCGCGGTCTGTTTTTATATATGGCATATAGTAAAATATAATTTAGTAAAGCATGATTGACTAAATTAGCATTATGATAAGGATGCGGAAATGGAGGGCAAAGATGTTTATTGGAAGAGACAAAGAATTAGACGCATTAGATAGATTATATAAATCAGATAAGTTTGAATTTGTTGTAATATATGGCCACCGTGTGGGAAAAACTGCTTTGATCAACCATTTTATTGATGATAAAAAGGCAATCTATTTTATGGGTGTTGAGAGCAATGAAAAGCAGAACCTGGAGAATTTTAGTAAAAGTATCATCGAGTTTAGCAGCGGAATTCAGGCAGAGACCTCCTTTTCATCTTATCAGGCTGCACTGGAGTATGTATTTAAACTGGCAGAGAAGGAACGGGTCATACTGGCTAGCGATGAATATCCTTATGTAGCAAGAGCGTCCAAGAGCCTTGCGTCTACATTACAGATGCTAATTGATAAGTACAAGGATAATTCCAAATTAATGCTTATTCTGTGCGGATCTTCTATGTCATATATGGAGGATCAGGTTCTTGCGTATAAAGCACCGCTTTATGGAAGAAGAACTGCACAGATGAAGATTATGCCGTTTGACTTTGCAGAGTGCTGCACGTACTTAAACGGCTTATCAGACGAAGATAAAGCATATATAGATATTCGGGGGCATTTGCCAAGATATGAAAGGATATTACGGCTATGTTAAAAATCTTATTCATCTGCCACGGCACTCCAGTTTTATGATAATGCATACCTTCGCAGACTGGGGCAACACAGGGCAAAATATGGCGGAAAGCCTTGGAAATACTACGGTTTCGACTACTAAGGCATAGGGCAGATGAGGCAGAATAGAGGAAGAAAATGGGCATATTCCTTAGTAGTAACTGACTACAGAGCGATGGCAGATATACAAGACTTTGAATAGAGAAAGCCACAATCCGGGCTAATAGCTGCCAGATTGTGGCTTTATTGTTCTTATAATAGAGAGTCATTAATAAGAGCCATTCGTTTTGATTCTAACAATTCTATTTTTGATTTTACTTCAGTAATTTCTTTTTCAATAGTAGATATCTGGACATCTGCATTCTTTTGCTTGTTAATGTCAGGTACTTTGATTGAAATGCTTTCGATTCTATCTAATGAAGCCCTATAACTTCTCTTGAAACCTCTTTTTTCACCTTCTAATTGTAGTGCAATAGCTGCAATTCTTGGTAAAAGAATATCAGTTTTTATTCGCATAACACCACAATGGTCAGTGGGATAGAATTCATAATTCTCTTTGAATATATTTACTTGCCAGTCACCATCAATTCCCCATACAACAGAAGGTATCGAAAAATCCGTTAACAATTGTCTATCAATATATCCGAATGGTTGAAATACATTGGCACTATAGACTGGGATAGAGAATGCATCGCTTACTTCTTTATTTAAAACTCTTCTTCCTATCGATAAGTCAAATATGCTTTTGTCTGATAACTTGTAGGTTGTTGTGGTGGTCTCAAATAGTTCATTTATAATTAAATTAATATTTGCATGCTTATCCGAGACTGCCTTGCGTAGAGTGTTTATTTCATCTTCGATTTTATTACATTCTTTAACAAGATTGAGCTGAATTGGCATAGGTGGAAGAGGTATTTTTATTGTAGACATTCGTGTAGTATTTAAATTTTTGACTACACCGCCACGCGCACTATCAAAAAGTTGTTTTTGCGCAATTTCAGATGATAACACATAATAAAAATATTCAGTATCAACATCTGAAGAAATCTCTGATAATAATAACCATCCATCATGAATACAGCCATCAATTTTCAAAATATACGGACGACCAACACTCATTGAATTAGATACAATAAAATCTCCAGGTTTTACACGTCTTGATTTTTTGGCACCTTCATTTGTTATTTTTTCAGCAGTGTGTGTTATGTATTTTTCACCGACAGCAACATCACCTATTTTAATCCAATTGATACCGTTTACATCTTCTGTTAAAAACTTTTCTATCGGTCTAGGTGAGGCACCTCTTGATATTTTAGCTAATTTATCAACTGAAACAATTGGGTATTTGCTTTCTATTGGAGCGAATTTTGATTCAACGCCACTTGTATGAATAGCTTTATCAAAATCAGCACGTGAAAAATCAAGCATATCCCATAAATTATATGTACTGACGTATGGTGCTAGGTCAGAAGGGATTACCGGACTGCCTGCTGTAAAGTTTTCCTTAATAATGTGATTGATTTTATTCGGATTATTAATGTTTATAGGGTCAAACAAAGGTGTATTTATACTTTTTATTCCTTTATTTGCTACAATAAGCTCATCTTCATCAGATTCGGTACTGTTAACACCTAAATACTTAATGCCTTCACTTCCTTTGGCACCACTCCATTCATAGCCTAAGAATGCTTTAGTAAGGTTTTTATCTTCTTTTCCGGCTTTTGTTGGGCTTTGAACGACAACAACAGGACAAGAATTGTTCTTGCAAAGAAGAAAATAATATAGCTTTTCTTTTTCACAGTCTTTTATAAAAATATCAATAAATGCTTTTAATTCAGCTTCTTTATCAGTATCGGTATATTTCTTTGTTATTTTTTTCTTTTTAATAGCTTTGTATTTTGCATTATCCTGAGCTTTTTTTTCGTATTCGACGAATATATCTGCGTATGGATGGTCAGAACCCTTAAGCCAGTTAGTGTACTCGTTACAATCTATGCCACAATGTTCACAGTATTCTGAAACATAATCTGTGTCATCAAAAACAATATCTTTTGTTGAATCGCCATTGAACCATGAATTTACACGATTTAAATAATGTTCGGATATATCAGGATTGGTATTTCTCCTTTTTAGAAACAATGTAGCTGTGCTGGTTCCTGTTTTACCAAAAGTACCACTTCCTAATTCTACAATAGAAACGATTTCAAAGTACTTTAGAAGTATTTCGCGGCATGCTATGTAAATATTTCCGTTTGACAACACACTTGTTGGGAGAATTATTGCAGCAACGCCGTTACTAGCTAAAAGCTGTTTTGCTCGTTCTATAAAAAATGTTTCTATGCTATTGTTTTTTGAAATGTCTGAAACATAAGCTGAAAGTTCATAGTTCGAACGTTCATTATCGGTTAATGTTTCTAGAAATCCTTTTACACTATACGGAGGATTTGCAATCAATACTTTAAATTGTGAATCAAAAATACGAGCATTATTTGCAAGCGCATCAGCATATATGATTTGAATATCGTCTTGGCCATACATAAATGCTGAAACTTTTGATACCTTAGATAAGCGGTATTCTTTTTCTATACCATATATTTCTTTATAATACTCCGATACAGGTGTTTTTTTGTATTTTTCAATGTACTCCTTGATTGCAGATGCATATTCAGTTAAAAAGTGACCAGCACCACAAGCATAATCAATGGCCTTTGGTATTTCTGAATTATCACGTATTATTTCCTCGAGTGGAAGGGATGATACTAAAAATTTAACAATAGGTAGTGGAGTGAAGAATTGCCCTTCACTTTGTTTGACACCATCGTCAAGAAAACCTTCGAATAAATCGCCTAGGAATTGATTTTGTTCTTCTGTCTTCAACTTAATATCCTCAAGCATTTTAACTATTTTCTTTAAAATAACTGCATTCTGATAGAATAGTTCTTCATTATGTACATCTAGAAATGCAAAGTCACTATTGGTGTAGAACTTTAATTGCTTGAAATAATTTAATACAGTACGTTTGGTAGCATCAGGATCATTTTTGAATAAGTGAAATGCATCGCTTACTTGTTTCTGGTCAATGTATGTAACCTGTTCGCCTAGGAATTTTTCCATTCCTTCTTTATATAATTTTTGAAGTCGATCTTGTAAACTATAATAGTCGTCACAAGCAGCACCTTTCCAATAAAATTGCAATTCAGAAGGATTTATAGTTTCATCTACGATTTTGGCTAAAAAAAGATTTACTAATTTATCAAAAGCATTTTCGTGACTTCCGACATTATGTTGTCTTAATATTGTAGCAAATTCATGATATTTCTTTTGGATTGAGTCATTATCGACCTCGTCAAGATCATCTACAGTAAACTTATTTTTCCCGACAGTATAGGCGTCGATATCACTTTCAAAAATACCACTAGTAGCATAATCTTGTTGGTAAGTTTCCTTCCATACTTTAAAATAATCTTCTTTATCACCGTTTTCCGATTGAACATCTTTAAAACTTTTCAATGATTTGTCAGTTTGCAAATACTCTTCATTATCAATCATAGAGATAATATTTGTATATCTCTTAAGTTTATTATCATCGGTAAAATCTGACATATATAAACAAAGGGCTTGTGCTGAACGATATGAATTATAATATCTAAATAGTTGATCGCCGTCAGCTAATGTCTTTTTCCAGAACTTTTCAAATTCATTTTCTTTTTTACACTCAATTAGCAAGAAAGTTTTTCCGGTATTATCTTTTACCTGGATATCACAGAATCCACCTGTATCATCATGTCCTCCAGGCATAGGTTTTTCAAGTTCAATATGCTCTGGCTTGTAACCTTTATCTAGAAGACTTGTTATACATTCAAGTACGACAAAATTTTCTGGTTCGCTAAAATTACAAGTTGTTTTACGATGTATAATCATACCTTTGTCTTCTGGATATGTAATTTTTTCATTTTTAAAATCCACTGTAATACAACAGTCAAAACTAATCCATTCTTTAACATATTCCTCCTTATGAGCTTTTTTTATAAAATCTAATGTAAGGAGAACTTGTTTGAGATTTTCTTTTTTTATCATTGGAAGATACCTCCGTTTACCTATCCCATGGGGGAGTATTATCTCTGTGACTTTTCATATGAAAGACCGATGCCCCATTACACACGTTTTTTCGCGAAATTGCATAGGGGGAATTCCGGTGTCTTTTAACATATTTTATATAATATCATAGCACATAATTGCATGTATCTGGCTGACATTAGATACAATAATCTATTTGCCTTTCCGCCAAATCATATAAATTAATGTGCTTTTTTCTTGTTTTTTTGAGCCTTTTCAATGGCTTTTCGTTCACGGTAGGCCTTTTGCTTTCTGGCATTTCGAACCTTCTGGCATTCTTCGGCATCACAAAATTCCTGTCGGTTACTTTTTCGAATTATGAATTTACCACAGTTCCGACAACGAATCATAATGCCTTCTGGACGATTATCCGATTTGCATTTATCTTCTGGTGCAGGGTCTTCGGAAAGCATTCTTGCAAGTGTCAGCCATGCAATATCAAACACGGAATTAATATCGGTAGAAAATTCCAATCGGTTAGTACATGAATCTACCTTTAATTTCATGGTAAATTCCGGAATGATGTCAATAAGCGCATTCCGTAATTCATCGTAATCGTCATATGGTGTAGTAGCAAATTCTTCGGCCGGAGGTTTTTCTGCCGGATGATTTTTAATGTACTCATTATCAATTCGCATTTCTTCTATGAGATTTCCTTTTGCCTCCCCATAATCTAAGTCATCCGGTATTGCAACGATAGGATGCTTATATTTATCAAAGAAAGAGTAGCCCTCAAAGTATTTTCCTTCTTTGGATAAATCATATGCAGCTTCGTCATCGGCAATACAGATACCTTCGAGAGCAACATAAAACATGACTGCATTATATAATTTCCCGAGATCATCTAAGAAGTTGTTAAGCTCGAATGTTCCGTCTTTTTCTACCATTTCTGCATCGAAGCTATTTATATCAAACGATTCATTCAATTCAGAATAAATGAAATCAATATTATATGGATGCATATTATTTGTACACCATTCCATGATGAGTTGTGTATATGGAATTTTATTATCAAAGCTGTTTATCTGCATTGCCAGATTGCAAAGGCTGGTAAGCAGTCCCTGTCCGGAAAGAAAATCTTCTTTAGGAAAGATGGGTTCATATCCGGGGCGGCAAAATGGTGTTGCACAATAATCATCGCTTTTATCAATATCAAGTTCATATTTCTTGAATCGGAAAGGGTGGTAAATCAGTTGCCCGATACCACCGATTTCTTTAAATCCTAATATATCTGCTGTTTTATCTGCTTCTGATGGAATCGTTTCATCATTCCAGTTTAATGGCATATCATACCTCATTCCAATCGTTAATTCGTAACCGTTGACGTTACCGTCAGTTTTTGAACTTCGGTTACATTATAGCTTAAAATATTCATGAAAACAATAAAAAGTTACACAAAATGCTGTAACGGATTTGTACCTTGACAATTTCATCCCGTTCTCAATGAACAAGCCTTTGTTACTGCGGGGACTGGTAGCCGCCATGAGCGGTAGCAGAGAAACAATTATTGAAGAGACGGACATAACCAACTCTACGGAAGGAGCAACATCTTATATATCGGTTACAACGAATGTGTACACACATATCGGATTCGATGATGCAGAGGAAGAATTGAAGCGGATGGAAGAGTTTAGGAAGGCACAGGCAGAGGTTGAGCAGAAGAAAGAGAAACCGATGTCGCAGAAAGTGTTTAAAGTTGTATAATATGGAAATGGGATGACGCTCTGGTATAGACTGGGGCGTCATTTTTGTGGAAAAAAGTAGGTTCAGAGGATATAATATAATCAGGGTGATTTAGGAAGATGGGAAAAGCGGTTTTGATTTCATATGAAAGGAATGGTTGTGAAATGTATTACGAGGAAAAAACAGCGGAGAAGCCAGAAAAATGGCCTGCGAATGCTCGTGAACAGATTTTAGATACATTATGTGAATGTGTAGAAGAATTTAAGAAAAATCCGTCTTATAAGACAAGAGAAGTCCTTTTGTCTTTAACGTGTGAGCATGATTTGAATTTGAATGAGAATTCTGGATTGGTTCGTGTAACCGAGTATGAAGTTGGGATACTGAATTTTCTCTATTTAGTTGGTAATGCATATCAAATATCTTCATTAAAAACATATATATACAATATTATAACGCAGGTAACTAGATTACAGAAAATTACTTCTTGGTTTAATCCTGTGATTAATTGTGATGAAGAAAATACATATCGTGTAATACCATATGAACAGGGGCTTATGTTCCCACTGAGATTGTATCACATAGCGTATCAAAAGTTCACAATAGAAAAGAATAAGTCATTTGCAGAACAATTAATAGAAATTGTAGAGGAAACGTTAAAAAGCTGCCAAACGGAAGAAGAGATTGATACCTTGACTCATTCATATACATCTATGTTACTGGATATTAGTAATATGCATGGAAGTAAAAGAGAAAAGTTATGGGAATTTACAAGAGAAGAATTATACAAATTATTAGCAATAGAAGCAAAACTACTTAGAATGAATAAGCAGCCTGCAAACATTCGACCAGTTAAGGGTGTGCTTATGATGATGATAAGCAATTTCATTTTAAAATCGAGAAATGGGTATAACAATGATTATATTTGTAAATATCTGCCAATAGAAGTTGCAAAGAGTAGTATTAGTAATCATCAAATTTGGATGAAGAAAACAGAGCTGCTTAATGATGAGCGAGAGAAAAAAGTTATTCCAGAATTGTTTGAAGATATGTCATGGATTCATTATGACTGGATAAAAGACATTGATTTTTCTGAGACACGAAACTATTATGTGTCATGTTTCAGTAAGTCAATAAATAATAGCCATATGCAAGACGGTTATGGAGAATGTTTGTATGGATATAAAAATGATAGAATTGTGGACCTGATTGGACCTATTGGATTATATACACTGACAAAAAAGGCTGACGCTGACGCAGATTTGCCAGATACTATGAAAAGACCATATATAGCTCAAGTAATAACATTTGATGTTTTATATGACATTGAAGAAGCAAAGACGGAATTACAATACTTATTTAGCGTTATAGACATGTTTGATTTATCTGACAATAATAAGAAAATGTTTTTACAGGAGATATTGCAATATTGGATTCTTTCTGTTAAAGATAGCAAATGGAAAGCTGAAAGAGAAAGAAGATATGTTATTTTTTTATATGACGATTATGAATATATTGAAACAGAATTGGATGATACATTCTTGAAAGTTAAAACATCACTTTTTATTACGCCTGATTTTATTATAGGGAAAAATCCTAGCAAATGGGAAATAATGCGACAACTTGCGGCAAAAAGAAAAGCATTGTTTAGTAAAGAATATCTGTTTTGTGAAAATTGTTTAATGCAAGATCATGATGTGGCAATACATGAGAAACCAGAAAAATGTCCGATATGTGGTTCTAAAAATATAAGGATGATATATCACGAGAATGCTTAGTAGTAAGAAGCTTCATTTTACTACCAATTTTACTACTAACAGGTAGTAGCAACGTGCTCAATCTTACTCTGATTTGCCACAATCTGTAATTTCAGAGCATTTTACAATAATCCTGGAAACCCTTGCAAAACAGGGCATTCTGGGGCAAAACAAGGAGAAACAAAACAATGATAAAAATACTATTTGTTTGCCACGGCAACATCTGTCGTTCCCCCATGGCAGAATTCGTGATGAAAAAAATAGTATCCGATGCCGGTCTCACCGCCCGCTTCCAGATCGCCTCTGCGGCCACCAGCACGGAGGAAATCTGGAACGGCATCGGGAACCCGGTCTATCCGCCGGCGAAGGCGGAGCTTGCCAAACACGGGATCTTCTGCGAGGGAAAGCGGGCCAGGCAGGTAACGAAGGCGGATTATGCGGAATATGATTATCTGATCGGTATGGACAGTGCGAATATCCGCAACATGCTGCGGATATTCGGCGGAGATCCGGACGGGAAAGTAGCCAGGCTTTTATCTTATGCCGGCTCGGAACGGGATATCTCGGATCCATGGTACACGGGAGAGTTTGGGACGACCTACAATGATGTCCTGGAAGGCTGTACCGCATTCCTTCAATATTTACAGCAAAACGGAAGAATCGACACGTAAGCTGACACTTCCTACATAGTACACATGACAGCATTGTCACACCTGAAAAATTCACAGAATCACCACATTTTTCTCACAATTCCTTCGCAGATGACCTTTATCATAAGAGGCAGATAAGGGGAAGTAAATGTTCACAAGTTTTTTAAGGAATGAAAGGAACAGGAGGAATGAGAATATGAGAAGATGGAATTTACCCCAGGTGAATACAAAAGTAATGTGTGCAGTGTTGACAGCTGCTATGGTGATGACGGGATTTACGGCATGCGGAGGAACAACATCTGCGGGTACGGAGAGCGTAGCAAGTGAATCAGCAGAACAGAAGGAGACGATCGCACCGGAGAGTACGACGGAGAGCGGTGAAGAGAAGGTGGAATCTTATCTCGGCCAGATCACTGCCATTGATGGCAATGTGATCTCCATCGCACTGGCAGAGAAGCCGGAAGCTCCCAATGGTGAAGCTCCTACCGGTGAGGCACCTAGCGGAGAAAAGCCGGATGGCCAGGCCCCTGACGGCAAAGGTCAGGCTCCCAGCGGTGAGGCCCCCACAGGCGAAGCTCCAACCGGAGAAAAGCCTGATGGCCAGGCCACTGATGGTAACGGTGGCGCACCCAACGGAGAAGCACCGAACGGTCAGAAACCTGAGAAAGACATGCTGGATGAGATGACCTTAACTCTCAGCGGAGATACTATGACTATCACAGCCAATGACGATACGATCATTACGATTGACGGAGAAGATGCCACTCTGGACGAACTTCAGGTAGGCGATACCGTATCCTTCTTCCTGGATGGTGAGATCGTAACTTCTTTAAGCGTTGGTATGCCGGAGCCGACACAGCCTATGCAGGCCCCGGAGCAAAATTAAGCTGACGTAAGAGCATGGTACCGAGAATCTCTGCCATTTCTTCCGGGGACTGGGGATCGGATTCTTTCAGCCAGGTCTCTACGACACCGACACAGCCGGTGATGATGAAGGAGCAGAGATATTCATAATTAGCATCGGATTGCGCACTTTCCAGAACCTGGAGGGTGCGCTTTTCAATCTGATCTTTCAGACGATTGACGAAAGCCAGATCCCCATGAGGGCCGATCATGACCTTGGCCAGATCCCTGTTTCGGTCCAGAAAACGGAAGAATTCCAACAACGGCCCCTGAGAGGCCAGAGAATTGGTAATGACCGGTTTCTGCTCCATGATTTCATTAAATTCCAGGAACATTTCATCCTCGATTTTATGGAGCATATCGTAGATATCATCATAATGCAGATAAAAGGTTCCGCGGTTGATATCCACCAGTTCGGTCAGCTCCTTGACGGAGATATCCTGAATATCATGGGTTTCTAACATTTTTACCAGCCCCTGTAATAAGAGAGCTCTTGTCTTGCGCACACGGCGATCCATTTTTTCCATAAGACAATCCACCAGCCTTTCCGGGAAAAGAAGAAATCATTTCCTATATGTAATACAAATCTGAATTTTTTCTAAAATAATAAACAAACAGAAAGAAAATGTCTAAAAATAAACAATCAATCTCAATCTGTAGCTTGCTTTTTCTTCCCCATTATTATATTTTGCATGTGGCAGAAAATCAACACAAGTTCATTAAATGACATTAATACAATTTCTCATCTTTGTAGTAAGTCTTTACAGATGTTCAAAAACATTTTAAACTAGAGGTGTATAAAATCAAATACATAAATAAGGGTACAAAGAGAGAAAAAGCAGGAGGGAACTATGGCAGACAACGCAGAAAAAGACAAAAAAGATAATTCCTTTATGATGAAACTTGCCACGCTCATTGTAGACAAACGAAAAGGATTTTATCTGATCTTTATTGTTTTATGCATATTTTGCGTATTATCCATGAACAGAGTCAAGGTCAATAACGATCTGACCACTTATTTGCCGGACACAACAGAGACCAGAAGGGGACTGGATCTGATGGATTCGGAATTTACCACGTATGGCTCCGCCCGGATCCTGATCTGTAACGTGACGTTTGACGAGGCACAGAAACTGGCAGATCAGGTGGAGGAGATGGACGGTGTCAGCATGTTGGATTTCGATGACACCGAGGATCATTATCATGACATGGAGGCTTTATTGTCTGTCACTTTTGATGAGGAAGCAGACACGGAAGCTACACAGCAGCATCTGGATGAGGTATTGGATGCATTGTCCGATTATGATGTTTACTATTCTTCCGATATCGGTCAGGAAGAGCGTGACGCGGATGACTTGAATAATGATATGATCGTCATTCTGTTGTTGGCAGCAGTGGTTATCATAGCCGTATTGTTATTTACCTCTACGACTTATGCGGAAATTCCGGTTTATCTGACCACGTTTATCGTGGCAGCTATTTTGAATAAAGGTACGAACTACTGGTTCGGAACCATCAGTTTTGTAACGAACTCTATTGCGGTGGTACTGCAGTTAGGTCTGGCAGTAGACTATGCTATCATTCTTGCTCACCGTTTTATGGAAGAACATGAGGACAAGGATGCCAGAGAGGCTGTGATTGTTGCTTTGAGTAAGGCAATCCCGGAGATTTCCTCCAGTTCCCTGACCACCATCTCCGGTATGGTAGCCATGATGTTCATGCAGTTTAGAATTGGTTATGATATGGGTATCATTCTGGCAAAATCCATTATTTTCAGTATGGTAGCCGTATTCTTCCTGATGCCCGGACTGTTGTTGACCTTTTCCAAGGCCATCGACAACACCCATCACAAGAGCTTCGTTCCGAAGATCACAGCAGTCGGTAAGTTTTGTGTGGCTACCCGCTACATTATACCGCCTATTCTGATCGTAGGTGTTATTATAGCATTTTTCCTGTCCAATAAGGCAAACTACGTGTACGATACCAACACTCTGGAATCCAGTACTATGAGTGATAATAAATTTTCCGTCAGCATGGTAAATAAGGAATTCGGCATGGTGAACCAGTTGGCGGTCATTGTGCCGAACGGTGATTATGAAAAAGAGGCACAGACACTGAAAGCTCTGGAAAAGCTGGATGTGGTGAAATCCTGTCAGGGACTTGGCAATATCGAGGCCATGGACGGCTATATGCTGACGGATAAGCTGAATCCCAGACAGTTTGCGGAACTGATCGATCTGGATATTGAAGTGGCGGATATGTTGTATTCGGCATATGCACTGGATCAGAGCGATTATGGTGCGCTGGTCAGTGGCGTCAGTGAATACGAAGTTCCGTTTATTGATATGTTCCTGTTCATTTATGATCAGAAAGAAAGCGGCAACATCACACTGGACGATGATCTGGAAGAAACTCTGACGGATGCTTATTCCCAGATCTGTATTGCGAAAGATCAGCTGCTGGGCGAAGACAATTCCCGATTTGTTCTGGAATTGAATGTTCCTTATGAGGGAGAAGAGACCACAGCAGCACTGGATCAGATCCGTAATACCGTGGCAAAGTTCTATAATATAGATGACATTCTGCTAGTCGGTAACGCCACCAGTGATAAGGATCTGGGCGATTCCTTCGCAACGGATAATACGATCATCACGGTGCTGACAGCATTGTTCGTTATGATCATCCTGCTGTTCACCTTCCAGTCCGCCGGTCTGCCGGTACTGTTGGTTGTAACGATTCAGGGTAGTATCTGGATGAACTTCTCATTGCCGTATCTGTTGAATGAAAATGTATATTTCCTGGGATATCTGGTAGTATCTGCGATCCAGATGGGTGCAACGATCGACTACGCTATCGTTATCACCAGCCGTTACATGGATCTGAAGACCTATATGCCGATCAAGGAAGCCGCCATCGAAGCACTGAACCAGGCGTTCCCTACCATTGTTACCAGCGGATCCATGCTGGTATCTGCGGGATTTATTATCAGCTATGTATCTTCCAATGCAGCGGTAGCGGCCATCGGACTGGCTCTTGGTCGTGGTACTCTGACATCTATTTTGTTGGTACTGCTGGCATTGCCGCAGACACTGCTGATCGGAGATATCATTATTCAGAAGACAGCATTTACACTGAAACGGGATCTGGCAAAGCCCTTGCCCTCCGCCGGAAGAATCCGTATGAACGGTCACATCAAGGGTTATGTCAATGGTGTGTTGGAGGGTGATTTCATCGGTGTCATTGATGGTGAGATGGGTGCGGTGGTGCGTCCCAAGGATACCGTGACGATGGAGGAGCGGGACGATGCCCCGGAAGAAAACTATCCCAGACTGGAAGCCCAGGAGCTGCCGGAGCACGAAGCAGCAGGACAGGAAGAACCGGCTGGAGAAAATACAGTGGAAGCAGCCGGAAAAGACGGGGAAATTTCGGACAACAGTGAGGACAGAAATACGGAAAAAACAGCAGAAAGCGAGGGAACAGAAGATGAACAGTAAGAGATTATTATGTTTCCTGCTGGGAGCAGCATTGATCCTGCAGACACCGGCCACCGCCTATGCAGCAGAAACTTTGACCTATGAGCAGTACAGAGGCGGCAGCGGTTATAGCAGCACGATAAAGGAGCAGGATTATGCAGTCATAGAGATCAGCACGGAGGAGGATCTGCGGAAACTGGTGGAGAACTGTGTACTGGACAGTTGGTCCAGAGATAAAAAAGTAGTGTTGCAGAACGACATTGTTCTGAGCATGACAGGTGAACTCAGTATTCCTACGTTTGCAGGAATCTTTGACGGCAGCGGTTTTACTATTTCCAATGTGAAACTGACCGGAGACGGTTCGGCAGTGGGATTGTTCCGCTATGTGCAGGAGGGAGCAAAAGTCCGCAACCTTACGGTCACGGGGGAAGTATCTCCCTCTGGAAGTCAGGATCAGGTCGGCGGTATCGTCGGTGTGAACTATGGCAGCATTGAAAATTGTAAATTTACCGGAAATGTGGTCGGTGATACGGATGTCGGCGGTATTGCCGGAGTCAATGCCGAGAGCGGAGAGATCCGTCGGTGTGAATCCTCCGGAAATGTGATCGGCAATCATTCCGCAGGCGGTATTGTGGGCAACAACCACGGTATTCTGAATAACTGCAGCAACAATGGCAATATCAATACGTACAGCACGGAAGTGACTTATGATCTGGAAGATATCACCATGGACAATCTGGAGCAGATCAACAGTACCTCCAATGTGGCAGCTCATACGGACACCGGCGGAATCGCAGGTATTTCGGATGGTAAGATTTATTATTGCTCCAATTCCGGTGCCATCGGCTACCAGCACGTAGGCTACAATACCGGAGGTATCGTAGGCAGACTGCATCAGGGCTATCTGCAGAACTGCACCAACACCGGATATGTGCAGGGCAGAAAAGATGTGGGCGGTATCGTGGGTCAGATGGAGCCGTTCCTGGAAATCCAGTATCTCAGTGACAAGCTGAAGGAACTGGATACGGAGACAGACAAATTCCTGGATATGTTGGATGCCACCCAGAAAGATGTGAGCAGCTATAGCAAACAGGCATCCAGTATTGCCAAGAGTATCAGTTCGAACCTGAAGGATGCCAACAATGCGGGAAGTTCTCTGACCGGGACCGCTCATGATCTGTGGTATATTTACAATCAAGAGTTGAACGGCGTCAGCAACGATCTGAAAGTCCTGAATGACGATCTGAACAAGCAGGCGGATAATGACAAGAATAACGGCAACAGTCATGACGTTACCATCAGTGGAAATGACATTTGGAATGGTAACTGGGGTGGCGATGGCGATCATGACGTCAGTGGCGGAAACATTACCATCACCGTACCGGACGATACGGAGAGCTATAAATCGGCACTGAAAAAATTCGGAGAGAATGCCACCAAGCGTCTGGATAACATGACGAATGCTTCCACGGATCGCAGTGGCGGTATCAAAGATAATCTGGATACACTGAATGACAGGCTCGAGAAGGCTTTTGACCAGTTGGGTCAGCTGGGGGATGTACTGGAAGCCGGGACAGACAGCACCAGTGCCCACATGGATGAGCTGATGGATCAGGCCAGAGTTCTGCGGAATCTGGTCAGCGAAATCCGGGATGATCTCTTCCGGTATGAAGGAATTTCTGTAGAAGATACTTCGGATGAGTCAGCCAGCAAGGAAGAGGTGAACCCCGGAGATCCCGATGCAGAGGATGACACCGCAGAACCGGAAGGAACCGAAGAAGCGCGCTATGATACTTCCAGCTTCCAGAAGGGAAAGGTCACCTTATGTGTGAACCGCGGTACGGTGGAAGCCGATACGAATGTGGGCGGTATCGTTGGACAGGTGGCAACGGAATACGATTTTGACCCTGAGGACGATATCACTTTAACCGGAACGGAGAGTTTCGATGTGGAGCAGACGGTCAAGGCAGTCATCAGAGACAGCCGCAACCTTGGAGACGTGACCGGTAAAAAAGACTATGTCGGCGGTGTGGTCGGTAAAGCAGAATATGGCGCAGTCATTTCCTGTGAGTCTTATGCACCCGTAGAGAGTACCGGAGGCAGCTATGTGGGAGGAATTGCCGGATCTGCCAGCTATGCGATCCGCAACTGTTACAGCATGGGCAGGATCACCGGTAAAAATAATATCGGAGGTATTGCCGGAGAAGGCTGTGATATTTTCTACAGCTATGCGTACAATGATCTGGATATGTCCGGCGAAGGCCAGGGCAGCATTGCCGGAAAAGTCAGTGATGATGGAACTCTGTATGGCAACTATTATGTGGAAGGCGGAGCCGGTGGCGTAGACGGCATTGGTTATCAGGGCGGTGCTACCCCGTTGTCCTACCAGGAATTCTGCAGCAAAGACGTTCCGGACGCTTTCTCACAGTTTACCATTACCTTCCAGGCGGATGGTGTAGAAGTGGCTTCCTATAAATGCGGTTACGGGGATTATCTGTCGGCAGACCAGATTCCGGAAGTACCGGAGAAGGATGGCTATTACGGTGTATGGCCGGATTATGATTTCAGTGATATTACCGGTAATAAAGTGCTGGAAGCAGAGTATGAGGAATGGACCGCATCCATTGCTTCCGCAGAGAAAAACGATAACAATAAGGCACTGGTTATGGCAGAAGGCAACTTCTATCCCAATGCAGCATTGCATCTGCAGGTAGAGGGAAATACTTATACAGTATCCATGACCAATTCCATGGAAGAGGATGCACCGGACTATACCGGAGAAGCAACCTTGCGTGTCTACTGTGAGGATGCGGATAACACTGTCATAGAGGTAGTACGGGATGGAGAGTACACGGAAGTGGAATCCACTGTGATCGGCAGCTATAGACAGTTTACCATGGAAGTGCCCGGCAGCTTCCGCACGGTAGAGGTCGAGGGCAGTCATACACTGCTGATCGTACTTTGCATCGTCGGTGGTGCAGTCGTGATCCTGTTGATCGTATTGTTAGGGAAAAAAGCGGCAAAACGCCGGAAGACGCGCAAGGCGGCAAAACGTGACCGGAAAGCCGGAAAGGCTGACGAGGACCAGAGCGGCAAAACAGACGCAGCAGAAGATGCCGGACAGACGGCTGACGCAGAGGAATAACAATGATTCAGGCAGTTTTATTTGACATGGACGGTACGCTGATCGATACCGAAAAATATTACCGTATTTTCTGGCCGAAGGCACTGGCAGCCTGTGGGTATACCATGACAGATGAGCAGGCACTTACGATGCGCAGTCTGGGACGCCCCTTTGCCCCCAGACAGCTCAAGGACTGGTACGGTGAAGATTTTGACTATTATGTGGTGCGTGACAAACGAAAAGAGATGATGGAAGAAACACTGGACCGGGAGGGCATCAAATGCAAGCCCGGTGCCGTGGAGCTTCTGGAAGATCTGAAAAAAAGGCATATCACCGCAGCGGTTGCCACAGCGACGGATCTGGAGCGGACGGAAAAATATCTGGCGATGGCAGGACTTCGGCCGTATTTTGAGAAACTGATTTCGGCCACTATGGTAGCAGAAGGTAAGCCGTCCCCGGATATTTATCTCTATGCCTGCAAGCAGCTGGGACTGGCACCGGAAGAGTGCATGGCCGTGGAGGATTCTTCCAACGGAGTCATGAGTGCTTACCGCGCCGGCTGTAAGGTCGTGATGGTGCCGGATCAGACACAGCCAGATGAAAAATTAAAAAAATGTCTGTACGCCTGCGTACCGACCCTGGCAGATATCAGCCACCTCATTTAGAGGTGGCTATATTTGTCATAGTAGCTTGATTTTTGTATTCCAGTGTGTTATTATTTTAACGATTAGAGTGACTATTCGGAAGACAATGAAATCAAGCGGGACTGCTTTGTCATGCTTGCATGTAAAAAGCAGTTTTGCTTGATTTTAGGTGACTCGAATAGAGTCACCGCCACACATATGAGCAAAAATAGCTGCGCAGCAGCGAAAGCACGATTTATCGTGCGATTTTGCGAATAATGTGTGGAATGTATTCATACTTGGAGCCCACGAGGGGCGGAAAGGAATGGAAGAAAATGAATTTTGATGACATCGTAGCAAAAGTAAAAGAGTGTGGGAAGAAGACCGTCGCAGTCTCCGTTGCACAGGACAGTGCAGTACTGGAAGCTGTACATGAGGCCAAGAGACTGGGCATTGCAGATGCAATCCTGGTAGGTGATGAGGCGAAGATCCGTGAGATCGCAGCCGGACTGAATATGGACCTCTCCGATTATGAGATCATCAATGAGCCGGATATGATCGAAGCTTCCCTGAAAGCTGTAAAGCTGGCACATGACGGCCGTGCAGATATGTATATGAAGGGTCTGATCGACTCCAAGAACTTCTTAAAGAGCGTACTGAACAAAGAAGTAGGCCTTCGTACCGGTGGAACCCTGTCTCATGTATGTGTATTTGAGATTCCCGGCATTGACAGACTTCTGTTCCTGACCGATGTTGCATTCATGACCTATCCTACACTGGAGGAGAAGGTTCAGATCATCAAGAACACAATTCCGGTATGTAATGCCTGCGGCGTTGCAGAGCCTAAGGTAGCACCTTTAGCAGCAGTTGAGGTTGTAAATCCCAAGATGCCCGTTACCGTAGATGCGGCAGAACTGACTAAGATGTGTGAAGAAGGACAGATCCCCGGCTGTATCGTAGACGGCCCGCTGTCTCTTGACCTGGCGATCGATCCCGAGGCAGCCAAGCATAAGGGAGCTACCGACCGTAAGATCCAGGGTGATGCAGATGTATTGCTGTTCCCGGATATCCATGCCGGCAACCTGGTATACAAAGCAATCGTACATATGGTAAAAGTAAAGAACGGATGCATCCTGACCGGTACCAAGGTACCCGTAGTCCTGACCAGCCGTTCCGATACCTTCGAGACCAAGGTATACTCCCTGGCACTGGCTGCAGTTGTAGCAGAAGAGATGAAAAAGAATCAGAAATAAGCTATGGATATCGTGATCGAAGCGGCTGTGGAAGCCGCGGGAGAACTGCTGTCGGCAGGCATAGATGCTGTAGTGGACAAAGCGGTAAAGCATAAGAGCGAATATAAGAGTGAATATAGGAGGAAACACACAATGGCAATCAAGAGTCTGATCATCAACCCCGGTTCCACCTCCACCAAGATCGGTGTATTTGAGGATGAGAACTTATTATTTGAAGAAACCCTGAGACATTCTACCGAGGAGATCTCCAAATACGATACTATTTTCGAACAGAAGGATTTCCGTAAGAAGATCATTACCGATCTGCTGGCAGAGAAGAACTGCGATCTGAAGAGCTTCAACGTGATCGTAGGACGTGGCGGTCTGTTAAAGCCCATCCCCAGTGGTACCTATGCGGTAACCGATGATCTGCTGGAGGATTTAAAAGTAGGTGTACAGGGTCAGCATGCTTCTAACTTAGGCGGTATTCTGGCAAGAGAGATCGGTGATGAGATCGGCGTTCCCTCTTACATCGTAGACCCCGTTGTAGTAGATGAGCTGATGCCCATCGCAAGATATTCCGGTCTGGAAGAGATCCCCAGAGGAAGTATCTTCCATGCCCTGAACCAGAAGGCAGTTGCCAAGAGATATGCAAAAGAGGCCGGCAAGCCTTATGAGTCCTTGCGTCTGGTAGTCGTGCACATGGGCGGCGGCGTATCCGTAGGCGCACATGAGGACGGCAAGGTTGTAGACGTATTCAGTGCATTTGACGGTGACGGTGCATTCTCTCCGGAGCGTGCAGGCGGTGTGCCTTGTGCAGCACTGGTAAAAATGTGCTTCTCCGGAAAATATACCGAGAAGGAGATCAGTGCAAAGCTGATCGGCAAGGGCGGACTGAATTCTTACCTGGGTACCAACGATATGCGTGAAGTTACCAAGCGTGCCAATGAAGGCGATGCCAAGGCAGCGGAGGTGAAGCAGGCATTCCTGTTACAGGTAGCCAAAGACATCGGTGCTATGGCCTGTGTGCTGAACGGCAAGGTAGACCAGATCGTTATCACCGGAGGCATTGCATATGGTGAGGATGTAGTGGCTAAGCTGAAAGAGAGATGCGGCTGGATCGCTCCTGTGACCGTATATCCCGGTGAGGACGAGCTGTTAGCTCTGGCTCAGGGCGCTCTGCGTGTCATGAACGGCGAAGAACAGGTGAAGCAGTACTAATTTAGAGTAAAAATATAGAACTCCCGGTGGAATGATTCCATCGGGAGTTTTTTACTTTAGGGAATAGACTTTCTGTCAGCATTATGATTTTAACTAAAAATCAGCTTTGACAGAATCCCCAGTACCAGCATGTGTACCGGATAAAAGGCATAGCAGGCAAGCTGGATCTTACGGTTATGCGCGCCCTGGCGTCCATGGTAGCACCACAGAAGCGGCAGACACAACAGCGCCAGTCCCTGTTCTGAAATCTCGAAGGCATGACCGAAAAGCTGTAATGGAATCTGCATTCCTGCCAACAGCATGACATTGATCCAGTAGAGCCCGGCAAACTGTCCGGCAAGCTGCCACCAATTTTTCCCATGGAAGAGATAGAATACGATAACAGTCAGAACGCCTTCTCCGTAATAGTCGAACATGAGGAGGGTTGCCAGCACGTAGCCCACTGCAGATAGCAGCAGGATCGACGGAATCCACAGCCAGACCGGACATTTTTTCCGTAGGGTATCTATTGCCCAGATACACAGGAAGCCTGTGAGCAGTGTCCAGATCACGTTCTGATGAAACGGGTAGAATAACAGCCCACTGTACATCAGATTGATGGGAAGCTCAGAAAGAATGGCCAGAAGAAGCAGGCGCATGCAATATTTTTTCCTATCATGGGTATGGAAGAAGCCTTCCACCAGGAAAAAGGCGAACATGGGAAATGCCAGTCTGCCGATGCCGGTCAGCCACCAGGCATCTCCGGCGAGGGTAGCCCACAGGTGATCACAGAACATGAACGCCATAGCGAGGATATGCAGCGTCAGAGCACTGAGATCCGGTGGGAAAATAGAACAATGGGATACTTTGTTTTGCAAAATAAAACTCCTTTCAAAATTCCTTACGGAAGGATATAGTTGCATTATATCTTGTTTATGCGCTATAGTAAATATATCTGTGAAAGAGTATATGAAATTCCAATGATGGCCTACCCGGCATTTATATGCCGCAAAGCCTGTCGGGCGCACAGATATTGACAGAAAAACAAAATGCAGCACAGGAGGAATACAATGCGTCGTAACGATCGTGAGATTACAGAATTTTCGGAAATGACAGATGTCATGAAGAGGTGTGATGTGTGCAGACTTGCACTGAATGATGAGGATGGCTATCCGTATCTTCTGCCGTTGAATTTCGGAATGGAAGAGACGGACGGCAGAGTGACACTCTATTTTCACGGGGCAAAAGAAGGAAAAAAATATGACTTGATCCGTAAGGATGTCAGGGCAAGCTTCGAGATGGATTGCTCCCACAGACTGGTGCTGTCGGAGAAAGAAGATGGCTGCCAGTGCACCATGGAATACGAGAGCGTGATCGGTCAGGGAACTATAGAGATCCTGTCGGATGCGGAAAAACAGAAAGCATTGAATCTTCTGATGAAGCAGTACTATCCTGACAGAACGGAGAATTTCGTATTCCGACCGGAAGTCGTAGCCATGACGGAGATATTCTGCCTGAAAGTGGAGCATATGACGGGGAAGAAACGTTTCAAAATGTCGTAGAAGATATCTTCTATTGATATCCCTACGGGATAGGGCAGCAGGAAAATAGAGATAAAATAGAGAGGATGAGGGACAATTATGTATACAGACGGACAGATCTATATGGGCCTGGCAGATGGTCAGCGTGTGAATATGCCGCTGAATATGAGTAACCGCCATGGACTGATCGCAGGAGCCAGCGGCACCGGCAAGACGATCACTATGAAGGCTATGGCAGAATCTTTTTCAGATGCGGGAGTGCCGGTATTTTTGTGTGATGTGAAGGGGGATGTCTCCGGAATTGCCACAGCCGGTGTGGCTTCGGAATCCATGGACAGGAGGATTGATAAATTCGGTATCCGCAACAGTTTTTCCTATAAGGCTTATCCGGTCTGCTTCTGGGACATCTATCAGGAGGGCGGCCATCCGGTGAGAGCCACCATCTCCGATATGGGACCGGAGCTTTTATCTCGTATTCTGGGGCTCACCGCTGCGCAGGAAGGTGTATTGAATATTGTCTTCCGGATCGCGGATGACAAGGGACTTTTATTGATCGACTTAAAGGATCTGCGTATTCTGCTGAATTATGTGGCAGAACACAAGGATGACTATCTGACCACCTACGGAAGTATCTCCAAGCAGTCCGTGGGCGGTATTCTGCGGGCGCTACTGCCTCTGGAGAATCAGGGCGGAGATCTCTTTTTCGGAGAACCGGATCTGGATATTTATGACTGGATGCGTACGGATGTGTACGGCAAAGGTATTGTCAATGTGCTGAACTGCGTAAAACTGGTGCAGAATCCCACACTGTATGCCAGCTTCCTGTTATGGATGATGTCAGAATTATTCCAGAAGCTTCCCGAGGCGGGAGATCTGGAAAAGCCGAAGCTGGTATTTTTCTTCGATGAGGCACACCTGTTGTTTGCTGATGCACCGAAGATACTGGTGCAGAAGATCGAGCAGGTGGTAAAGCTGATCCGTTCCAAGGGCGTGGGTATCTATTTCGTGACTCAGAGCCCCAGTGATATTCCCGATTCCGTGCTGGCACAGTTAAGCAACCGGGTACAGCATGCCCTCCGGGCGTACACTCCGGCGGAGCAGAAAGCTGTCCGGGCAGCAGCACAGTCCCTGCGGGCCAATCCTGCCTTTAAGGCAGAAGAAGTCATCATGGAACTGGGCGTAGGTGAGGCACTGACTTCCTTTCTGGATGAGAACGGCGTGCCCGGCATTGCCCAGCGTACCTCCATCATCTGCCCCCCAGAGCTTTATGGGACCTGTGGATGAGACGGAGCGCAGGAATCTGATGGCGAGAGACGGCATGGGACGCTACGATGAGGCGGTGGACAATATTTCTGCCTACGAAGTGTTGACAGATACCATGGAGCATGAGGCGAAGGCAGCGCAGCTGGCCGCAGAGCGGGCACAGCTGGAAAAAGATAAGGAAGCGCTGGCAAAGCAGCAGGCAAAACTGCAGGAATCCACCGTAAAGCAGAAGCAGAAGGAATGGGAAGCCGCACAGAAAAAGAAGGAAAAGGCAGCGGAACGCAGACAGGCCCAGATCGAGCGTCAGCTGATCAATACCGGTGCCCAGGTCATCAAGAGAGGAATTTTGAGTACACTGTTTGGAAAGTAATTAGGAATAAAATTCTTTTGATGCTTATTCTGCCATCGTCAGCGGACGGAAAGATTATGCAAAACGATGGAAAGGCTAGAATAACTGGAACCAGAGAAAGTGTCCGCCAAAGATCAGCCAGAGGACGGACAGAACCGACAGCAGGATACAGACGATGGTTTTCGCCGGCTGCCGGGGGCGTCTGCAAAGTAACGGCGGTAGAGCGATGGCAAGCAGAAGGATCGGAATCCCGTCCCGGAAAAGCATAAGCCCGATGGCAAAGGCACCCAAAGCCAGGGTGAAGAGTGCTTCGTCTAAATTTGCTTCATTTTGTATAAATAAGAACGCACCAGTAAAGAAGAGAAACGCAAGAAGGATCACGGAAAAAATACTAAGACAGAGGATGCGAAGCCATTTCGCGGCTCTGTCTTTTTTCTGTTGTCTTACCTCGGTGATGACATCGCTCAGGAGTGTATTGGTGTCAGCAGAGGGCAGGGCAATCCGCTCACCGCGACAAAGCTCTTCAACCGATACCGACAGCACAGCCGCCAGATCGTCCAACAGAGAAATGTCGGGGTAAGCATTGCCGGTTTCCCAACGTGAGATTGCCTTGTTCGTAATATGTAACTGTTCGGCCAGCTGTTGCTGCGTCATTCCAAGAGCCATCCGCTGTTCCTTGATGAAAGTTCCCATTTTGGCCTTATCCATGTGCTTCACCAGCCCCCTTTATAGTTTTAATATTTGATTTCAGTATAGAAGAATCAAGGGGAATTGGCAATCTACCGAAGCGAGAATGCCGCGATATGAAATAAGATTGGCAGCGTTTTATGCTGACAATCTTATGAATAGCGTG
>OOBP01000232.1_pt1 | contig 59745 bp, 62 predicted proteins | sample 1671681 | NCBI WGS metagenome assembly OOBP01 (sample SAMN06348181, study PRJEB24527) | human gut metagenome
ATGTTCCGGGCCCCGCTTTTTGGGTCAGGACTGTTTCTGATAGAGCTCCTGGGAGGCGGTAAAGGCCTGCAGCTCACTATAGGTCTTAAAGTAGTGGTGGACCTTGTCATCGCCCAGGGCGTAGTAGTAATAGGAAGTGCTGTTGGGGTTCATGGCCGCCTGGATGGACTCCAGACCGGGGTTGGAAATGGGTCCGGCGGGCAGCCCCTTGTACAGGTAGGTGTTGTAGGGGGAGTCGATGGACTTGTCCGCCTCGGTGGGCACCTTGCCGCCGTTGATATAGGCCAGGGTGGCGTCGATCTGCAGATAGCCCTGGGTGCCGGCGCTGGGGTTGTTGAGACGGTTGTAGATGACCGAGGCGATGTTGGCCCGGTCGGTGCCGTCGGTCTCCTTTTCAATCATGGAGGCGATGGTGACGATCTCGTGGATGGTGCGGCCGCTGTCGGCTACCTCCTTGCGCATGTCGTCGTTGAACTTGGCGTCAAACTGCACCAGCATCTTGTTGATGACGTACAGGGGGTTCTGGGGGGTGGTGAACTCGTAGGTATCGGGGTAGAGGTAACCCTCCAGACGGTGGTAGTCCCCAAGGGGCAGGTCCTGGAGGAAGGAGAAGGCATAGTCGTGGTTGGCGGCCATGTCCTGCAGGTCCGCCTCAGAGGCCACGCCCTTCTCTGCCAGCAGGGCGAAGATCTGGTCGATGGAATAGCCCTCGGGGATGGTCACCTGGATGGTGGCCTTGGTGGCCGAGTTGGCGCTCATACCCGAGATGAGGGCTCGGTAGTCCATGTCGGTGTTCAGGGTGAAGGTGCCCGCCACGATCTTGTCCTTGCTGGCGGTAATGGTGGCAAAGAGGTTGAAGAGGGTCTTATATTCGATGAGGCCGTTTTCCTTCAGCTTGGAGGCCACATCGCCAAAGCTGTCCTCTTCGGTGATGGTGATGGTGGCGGTGGCTTCGGGCTTGTTCAGGGCCAGCACGTCGTTGGCGGCCACCCAGCCGATACAGGCCAGCAGACAGGACACGCCGATGACGAAGATGGCGTACAGGGCGGCGGCGCTGAGCCCGCCCTTGCGCTTTCGACGGCGGTGGTTGGTGCGTTCCCGGCGCTCAGGCTGCTGGGAGGAGGGACGTTGTTCTTGTGGCATAGGGTCAGCTCCTAACAGAGAAATTTTTGCCGCCTGGGAACCTGGGACAAGAGGCGGCCATAGACTGTACCAGAACGGCGGGGGCGGCGCCCCAGTCGGGTAAGTGAGGTGAAACGAATATGTGTTGCGGGAATAACGGATTTGGCGGCAACGGCTGCCTGTGGATCATCCTGCTGATCATCCTGTGGTGCTGCTGCGGCAATGGCTTTAACGGCAGCAGCAACAACTGCGGCAACGGCTGCGGGGATGGCTGCGGCTGCGACAACAACTGCGGCTGCTGACGCGAGGACAGGGCGGAGCCAAGGCTCCGCCTTTTGTCCGTCCATCAGGTGGACAAGTCCGCAGGGATGCGCAGCGTCTCGGTGAGCACCAGATCCACCCTGCGGTCATGGGACTGGGCAGGCACCCGGTCCTGAAGCAGGGCGTCCCGGCAAAATCCCACGGTAAAGCCGCGGTAGCCCGCCAGCCAGCGGTCGTAGTATCCGCCCCCAAAGCCCAGGCGGACGCAGCTGCGGTCATAGCACAGGGCGGGGACCAGGGTGAGGTCGATCTCGTCGGGGGAGAGCAGGGGGGCGTCCTGGGACGGCTCCCAGATGCCGAAGGAGGCGGGAATCAGCTCCCGGTCCGGCTCATAGAGCCGCACCTCCATCTGGTGGCCGGGGAGCATCCGGGGCAGACCCACCCGCTTGCCTCGCTCGGCCAGCTCCCGCACCAGGGAGGCGGTATCCGGCTCCCGGCCGGGCACCCCCCAGAAGAGGAAGAGGGTCTGGGCCTGCTGCACCTGGGGCAGGGCGAGAAAGGCGGCAAAGAGGGCCTGATCTCCCGCCTGCAGCGCCTGGGCCGTCATGGCGGACAGTTGGGCCCGCAGGGCTTTTCGCAGGGCCTTCTTCTCCTCAGCGGTGGTAGAAAATGCGCTCATCAATGGTCTGGGCGGCCTGGGGACCACGGAGGACCTCCACCAGCTTCAGGCCGAAGTCGAAGGAGGAGCCGCAGGCGTGTCCGGTGACAAACTTGCCGTCGGCCACGGCACGGGCCTCGGGCAGCACCTGGGCCTTGCCCAGCTGCTGGTGCCGGGTGGGGTAGGAGGTGGCCTGCTTTCCGTCCAGCAGTCCCCAGCGGGACAGCAGCACGGGACCGGCGCACAGGGCGGCCAGCCAGATCTCCCGCCGGGCGGCCTCCTGAATGAGCTGGGAGACCCCGTCGCAGTTCCACAGGTTCTCCACGCCCACGCCGCCGCCGGGGAGCACGATCATCTCGGCCTGGTCCAGGTCCACCTGGCTCAGCTCCAGGTCGGCCTGGATGGTGATGTTGTGGGCTCCCGTGACGGTGGGACCGGACAGGGAGACCAGAGCAGTTTCAATCTCCGCCTGGCGCAGCAGGTCGGCGGGGACCACGGCCTCCGACTCCTCAAAGCCGGGGGCAAGGAGCAAGTAAACCATAAAAACCTCCTTCGATAGGGCCCTTACAGCAGAGGGGCCGTCAAAGACCAGACCTCCTGCTGGATGTCCTGGATGGAGCGAATCTGTCCATCCTGGTCCACACAGGAGATCACCTTCCAGCCCAGCAGACCGGCGGCCTGGAGGGCGCATTCCCGGCAGGCGGCCAGATACTGGGTGTCCAGTTCGTGAATGTCGGCGTGGGTGTTGGTGTCCGACTCCCGCCGGCGCAGCAGCTCCACCGCCCGCTGGGTGGGCATGTCCAGATAGAGCACCAGGTCGGGCCGGGGCAGGCCCAGCTTCTCGTGCTCGAAATCGTCCAGCCAGCGCAGGAAATCCCCCCGCTCCTCCGGGGCGCACTTCACCGCCTGATGCACGGCGTTGGAGGTGGTGTAGCGGTCGGTGAGCACCAGGCCGCCCTCCTCATAGTATTGCCCCCAGACCTTCTTTAAAGACGCGTAGCGGTCCACGGCATAAAAAGCGGAGGCGGCATAGGCATTTACGTCCTGGGGATGGGAGCCGAACTCCCCGGCCAGGTACATGCGGATGAGGGCGGAGGAAGGCTCCTGATACTGGGGGAAAACCAGCTTTTGATAGTGCTTGCCCAGCTGGTCGGCCTGCTGGCACAGCAGCCGGAACTGGGTGGATTTTCCTGAGCCGTCGGTGCCCTCAAAAACAATGAGACGTCCCGCCATTACAGGACCCCCTGACGGCGGCCGGTCACCCGCTGGCCCGCGGCCTTTACCAGCACCAGAGGCAGGCGGGCCATGCGGCCAAAGCGCTTGGGCTCCCGCACCAGGCGGTAGGCCCACTCCATGCCCGCCTTCTGCCACTTCTCCGGGGCGCGGTCCACGGTCCCGGCGAACACGTCCAGGGCGCCGCCCAGGCCGATGGCCATTTTGGCCCCGGTGAGCAGGCCGAAGCGGGAGATCCACTTCTCCTGCTTGGGTGCGCCCAGACAGACAAAGAGCAGGTCGGGCTGGGCGGCGGCCACTTCCCGGGCCACGGGGTCGGAGTCCTTGAAGTAGCCGTCGTGGGTGCCGCAGATGACGATGTTGGGGTGAGCCTGGGAGATGTTCTCGGCGGCGGTCTCGGCCACGCCGGGCTTGGAGCCCAGCAGGTACAGCCGCCCGCCCAGCTTGTCCAGCTCCTCCAGCATGTCGCAGGCAAAGTCAAACCCGGCCACCCGCTCCTTCAGGGGGGTGCCCAGGATCTTGGAGGAATACACGACACCGATGCCGTCGGGCAGCACCAGGTCGGCCTTGTTCAGGATCTTCTGAAATTCCAGATCCTTTTCCGCAGCCAGGATAAATTCGGGGTTAGGGGTGACGACGTAGTGAAAATCCGGGGACTGCAGCAGCTGCGCACCGGCCTGGCGCGCCTCTTCCCGGGTGAGGTTATCAAAGCGAATCCCAAGAATATCTGTTTTCAATGGAATGCCCTCCAAAATGGTGAGTATGTATAACGGGAATGGAAAGGTCCCGTGAATAACCCATTTTACCATAGCCGGGTCAAAAAGTCTATGAAAAAGCAGTAAACAAATTGATTTCAGGGGAAAAGCTCCGTTCCCGTTGACGAAGGACGCAGGGGGCGGCATAATAGGGGGAAACAATGGAGAAAGGAGAGAGCTCCATGGAATTTTATGCCACTTTAGGCACGGGCTGCGGCCGCCGGCCCATATTGCGGGAGATGTTTCATCGGGGGATGACGGGGGCGCGGCTGAACCTGTCCCATACCAGTCTCCTCCACTGCAGAAAGCTGTTGGAGGAGGAGTACTGGCCCGCCGCCCAAGAGACGGGGGTGCAGGCCCAGCTCATCATTGACCTGCAGGGCCCGGAGCTGCGGGTGGGACGGCTGGCAAAGCCCCTGCTGCTGGAGCACGGCATGGCGGTGGTGCTGGGCGAGGGGGGCATTCCGGTCCCCACTCCCGTGATCGCCGGAGCCCGGCCGGGAGACCAGATCTCCCTGGATGACAGCGCCCTGCTGCTCACTGTCACCAAGGCGGAGACCGCGGGGCTCACCTGCCGGGTGGAGCGGGGCGGCCTGCTGCAGAGCCGGAAGAGCCTGGCCATTCTGGGGGTGGACCTGGACGTGCCCGCTCTGACGGAGGAGGACCTGGCCAACCTGGCCCAGGCCCGCTCCTGCGGCGTCACCCACATCCTCCAGCCCTTTGTGCGGGGGAAAGAGGACGTGGCCGCCCTGCGCCGGGCCATGGCGGACTATGGCCTGGAGGACGTGAAGATCATGGCCAAGATCGAAAACCACCTGGGCCTGGAAAAGCTGGACGAGATCATGGCCGCGGCGGACATCATCTGCATCGCCCGGGGAGACCTGGGCAACAGCATGCCCCTGTGGCGGCTGCCCTCGGTCCAGGCCGAGATCGCCCAACGGTGCCGGGCAGCAAGGAAACCCTTCTTTGTGGTGACCCAGCTGCTGTGGTCCATGGAGCACCGCCCCGTGCCCACCCGGGCGGAGGTGAGCGACATCTACCACGCCGTGCTCCAGGGCTCCTCCGCCCTGATGCTCACGGGGGAGACCGCCGTGGGGGACTACCCCGTGCAGGCCATGGAATACCTGGTGAACACCGCCCGGTGCGCGCTGGAGGATCAGGAAAAGGAGCGAGCCCTATGAAGGAAATTTTGTTTGTCAACGCCTGCCTGCGGGGCAAGGAGAAGTCCCGCACCTGGCGTTTGAGCCAGGCCTTTCTGGATGCCTGCCGCAAGCGCTGGCCCCAGGTGGAGATCAAGGAGCGGGACCTCACCGCCTGTGACCTGCCCATCCTCACCGGCCCCCTCACCGAGGAGCGGGACCGTCTGGTGGTGGAGGCTCCGGAGGACCCCATGTTTGCCCCCGCCCGGGAGATGGCCCAGGCGGACCTGGTGGTGATCGCCGCCCCCTACTGGGACCTCACCTTCCCCGCTGCCCTGAAGGTCTATCTGGAGTGGGCCAGTACCCTGGGCATCACCTTCCACTACACCGAGCACGGGCAGGAGGGCCTGTGCCGGGCGGAGCACGTGGTGTACATCACCACCGCCGGAGGCCCCATTGGGGAGCAGAACTTCGGCTTTGACTATGTGGGAGGACTGGGCCGTATGCTGGGTATCCCCCAGGCCCACTGTCTCAGCGCCGAGGGGCTGGATGTGTGGGGCAACGACCCCCAGGCCATTCTGGAGGAAGCGAAAGGCCAGGCCGAGAAGCTGGCGGCCGCCCTGTAAAGCAGTACCGGGCCGGAGGGAAAGGAATCCCGGTTTTTCTTGCCCGAGGGGGGAAAGACTGATATACTGGACTTGAAAAAACCAGTTTACCCGGCCGCGGCCGGAGTCAGGGGGAACCCAAATGAAAAAGCTCATGGTCCTGGACGGCAACTCCATTGTCAACCGGGCCTTTTACGGGGTGAGCCAGAATCTCACCACCCGGGCGGGACAGCCCACCAACGCCATTTTTGGCTTTTTGAACATTCTCAATAAATTGCTGGATGAGGGGAAGCCCGACGCCCTGTGCGTCACCTTTGACCGCAAGGCCCCCACCTTCCGCCATCTGGCCTACGAGGGGTACAAGGCCACCCGAAAGGGGATGCCCGAGGAGCTGGCCAGCCAGATGCCCCTGCTGAAAAATGTCCTTTCCGCCATGAACATTCCCATGTACGAGATGGACGGCTGGGAGGCCGACGACCTCATCGGCACCATCTCCAAGAAGGACACCGCCGCCGGATGGGAGACGGTGATCGTCACGGGAGACAAGGACTCCCTCCAGCTGGTCACCGACACCACCACCGTCAAGCTGGTGTCCACCCGCATGGGCCGCACCACCACCCGGGACATGACCCCCGAGGTGTTCCGGGAGGAGTACGGCTTTGACCCCATCCACATCATCGACCTGAAGGCCCTCATGGGAGACGCCAGCGACAACATCCCCGGCGTCAAGGGAGTGGGCGAAAAGACGGCCATGGCCCTGGTGGGGCGCTACGGCTCCATTGACGACCTCTACGCCGCCATGCCCACCCCGGAGATGGCCCCCGGCACCCCCGCCAAGCCCGGTGTCATCAAAAAGCTCCAAGAGGGGGAGGAGATGGCCCGCATGTCCTACGACCTGGCCACCATCCGCTGCAACGCCCCCCTGGAATTTGACCCCGAGGCCAATGTGCGCCGGGATGTGGACAACAACCGGCTCTACCAGCTGTTTTTGGAGCTGGAATTCTCCAAACTCATCGACAAATACCACCTCACCGCCCCCCAGGGGGAGGGCGCGCCCCAGGAGGACAAGCTGGTGGAGGGCACCTGCACCAGCGAGGTGGTGGACAGTTTCGCCCGGGCGGAAGAACTGCTGGCCCTGTGGCGGCAGGCTGACCACGTGGCCGTGCTGGCCCTGCCCGACCTGGACGCCGTTTGTGTCAGCTTCAATCCCAGCCCCACGGAGGCCCACGGAGCCCTGCTCTTTGCCAGCCGCCTGGAACACTATACCCAGGTGCTGAAAGCCCTCTTTGGTCCCGGCATCTCCAAGGTGGTCCACGGCTCCAAGGAGCTGATCCGCCAGCTGCTGGACCAGGGCGTGGAACCCGGGGACATCTGCTTTGACACCGAGGTGGCCGCCTACCTGCTGGCTCCCACCGACGGCAGCTACGACCTGGAAAAGTTGGGGCTCACCTACTACAACCAGGAATTTGCCAAGGCCAAGGAGTATCTGGCCCCCGGCGCCTTCGACTCCCTCTTTGCCTTTGAGGAGGCCCGCGCCGCCGGAGAGGACCCCTATGCCGCCTCCCAGGACCGGGAGGGAGCCGCCGCCCAGGTCAGCGGGCCCATGGGCGCCTTTTTGAGCCACTGCGCCCTCATCGACGCACTTTATGAGACCCTGTCCCAGCGTCTGGAGGAACTGAACCTCACCAAGCTCTACAAGGAGGTGGAGCTGCCCCTGTGCTCCGTGCTGGCCCAGATGGAGCTGGCCGGGGTGCTGGTGGACCGGAAGGCCCTCTCCGCCTTCGGCGAGACCCTGGCCCAGGGCATCGCCGGGGACCAGGAGACCATTTTCTCTCTGGCGGGGGAGGAGTTCAACATCAACTCCACCCAGCAGCTGGGCAAGATCCTCTTTGAAAAGCTGGGGTTGCCTCCGGTGAAAAAGACCAAGACGGGCTACTCCACCAACGCCGAGGTGCTGGAGAAGCTGCGGGGCAAGCACCCCATCATCGAGGCCATTCTGGACTACCGCCAGCTCACCAAGCTGAAATCCACCTACGTGGACGGCTTGGGCAAGGTCATCGCCCCCGACGGACGCATCCACACCTGCTTCCAGAACACTGTCACCGCCACGGGGCGGCTCAGTTCCACCGAGCCCAACCTGCAGAATATCCCCATCCGCACCCCCCTGGGGGCCCAGATGCGGGAGATGTTCGGAGCGGGACCGGGGAATGTGCTGGTGGACGCCGATTACTCCCAGATCGAGCTGCGCCTGCTGGCCCACATGGCGGGGGATGAGCGGATGATCGAGGCCTTCCGCTCTGGAGCCGACTTCCACACCGTTACCGCCGCCCAGGTCTTTGGGGTAGCGCCGGAGCAGGTGACCCACGAGATGCGCCGCAGCGCCAAGGCGGTGAACTTCGGCATCGTCTACGGCATCTCTCCCTTCTCCCTGAGCCAGGACATCGGAGTCACTGTGGCCCAGGCCAAGGAGTATATGGACAAGTATTTTGCCACCTATCCCGGGGTGCGTGCCTATATGGACGGGGTGGTGGAGCAGGGCAAGCAGGACGGCTATGTCTCCACCCTCTTTGGCCGCCGCCGCTGGCTGCCCGAGCTCAAGTCCTCCAACTTCAATACCCGCTCTTTCGGTGAGCGGGTGGCCCTGAACATGCCCATCCAGGGCACTGCCGCCGATATCATCAAAATGGCCATGATCCGGGTGCGGGACCGCCTGGAGCGGGAGGGCCTGAAGGGCCGCCTGGTGCTCCAGGTCCACGACGAACTCATTGTGGAGTGCCCGGAGGAGGAGCAGGAGACCGTGTGCCGCCTGCTGCGGGAGGAAATGGAGGGAGCTGTCTCCCTGTCTGTCCCCCTGCTGGCCGATACCCACGCCGGAACCACTTGGGCCCAGGCCCATGAATAACATAGAAAGATGTTAAGGAGGGTATCTCTATGAAGTACTGGTCTATGCTGACGAACCGGGCCGACGCCTACGCGGCCCACTCCACCTGGAAGGATTTTGCCCTGGTGAAGATGTGTATGTTTGCCATGGGACTGCTCATGGGTATGAGCCTGCCCAAGGCGGCCAAGCGTTGGTGTGCCTGCCTGGCCAGCGTGGCCTTTGTGGCCACCTGGGTGGTGCTGATGCTGCGCTTTTTGCCCTATCTGACGGGGGAAAAGGAATAAGAAAAAGGCCGCCTTTCGGCGGCCTTTTTTTATGCTTGCGGCTTCAGCAGAGTCTGGGACATGCGCAGGGACATGATGAGACAGGCCTGGCGCTGGGCGGTGTTCTGGGGGGAGAAGCGCCCCCCGCCGGTGCCGGCCAGGACACCCTGGTGGGAGAGAAAGTACACGCTGTCCCGGGCCCAGGAGGAGATGCTGCTGTGGTCGGTGAAGCGGTCGGTGCTGGGGTCGGAGATGGTGCCTCCGGCGGCACGGTAGACGGCGCACAGCATCACCGCCGCCTGCTCCCGGGTGATGGTGCGGCTGGGACTGAAGCAGCCGTTGCCCGTACCCGAGGTGACGCCCAGGGCGTAGGCCTTCAGGGCCTGGGGATCGCTGGTGTCGGAGAAGGGATTTTCTTGGGGGACAGAGACGGTCTGGCCGGTGGTGGTCTCATAGAGCTGCACCGCCAGGGCGGCAAACTGCAGCCGGGAGATGGAGTTGCGCAGATCCTTGCCTTTCAGCAGGCTGGGCATCAGCTGGGCGGAGATGGCCTCGTTGACCAGGTCGGCGGCCCACTGGTCCACAGGTTCCCCGGTGATGGTGGCATAGGTGGGATTGCCGTTGCCCCGCACCCAGATGCCCCGGTCCACGGGATTGCCCTCGGCGTCCAGGGTGCTGATGCGGTAGATGTAGCCCGCGTCGGAGACGGTCAGCTGGGACTGGGCGGAGGTGGTGCTGTCCGAGACCCAGTAGTTCCCCTTCTGCACAAAGCGCTCAATGGAAAGCTGTCCACCGGAATCGCTGCGGATGACAGTGCCCAGGGGGACCAGGGTGGCCGAGTGGGATTCCGAGGCGGAGAAGGAGAAGGGCTGAGAGCCCGAGGGGTCCTGGGACAGGTGGTAGACCGCCTGGTTGCTCTGTAAGGTGGCGGCAGCGGCGCTGGCCGCCATGACACTGGCCATCAGGAGGGCCAGGAGGAGAGAAACAAGTTTTCGCGTCATAACGAACCTTCCTTTCTGAACGCCGGCGGTGCCGGTGGAGGAGAAACGGATACCTCCATTGTATCGGAGGCAGGAAAAAAATACAAGCCGCAAAAATGTCTCCTTGATGAAAGAGACGGCGAGGGGGGCGAAAGGTTCCAAAAAACCGAGGAAATTTTCAAAAGCGGTTCCTTCCCTTTACACAGCGGCGGGAACTGGTGTATGATGAATTTTCACAGTTGCCTTCCTGTGCCGCGGGCGGTATACTGAATCTGACCGGGACGCCTGGCTGAGAAAAAGACGCTCCTGCCCTTGAAAATTGTAATATACTATCTTAATTATACTGGGAGTTTTTGAAATGTACTACGAGATCGTACCCATGGACCGGGGGCACATCCCCCAGATCGTGGCTCTGGAGCAGGCCTGCTTCACTAGCCCCTGGACGGAGACCATGCTCTCCGACGCCCTGTTTGACCCCCAGGCCAGCTTCATTGTGGCCGAGGACGGAGAGGGCAACGTGCTGGGCTACGCGGGTCTGCACGCCATTTTGGACGAGGGCTACATTGACAACGTGGCCGTGGAGCCGGACGCCCGCCGCCACGGTGTGGCCTCCGCCCTGCTGGACGTGTTCTGCCGCTTCGGCGAGGTGAACCTGTCCTTCCTCACCCTGGAGGTGCGGGCCTCCAATCAGGCCGCCATCGCCCTGTATGAAAAGCACGGCTTTGAGCAGGCGGGCCTGCGCAAGGGATACTACCAAAAGCCCCGGGAGGATGCCATCATCATGACCCGCACCTTTGCCCGCATGCAGCCGGAACAGGGCTGAGAACAGGAGGACGACATGAACATTCTGGCCATTGAATCTTCCTGCGACGAGACCGCCGCCGCCGTGGTGCGGGACGGTCGGACGGTACTGTCCAACTGCGTGGCTTCCCAGATCGAGATGCACACCATTTACGGCGGCGTGGTGCCTGAGATCGCCTCCCGCAAGCATGTGGAGGCGGTGAGCGGTCTGGCTGAGGAGGCTCTGAGCCAGGCGGGGATCACCCGCCGGGAGCTGGATGCCATTGCGGTGACCTACGCCCCCGGCCTCATCGGCGCGGTGCTGGTGGGGGTGAACTTTGCCAAAGGGGCGGCCATGGCCCTGGACCTGCCCCTGATCCCCGTGCATCATGTGCGGGGGCATATTGCCGCCAACTACATCACCCACCCCGACCTCAAGCCCCCCTTTGTCTGCCTGTGCGTCTCCGGCGGTACCACCGCCATTGTGGATGTGAAGTCCTACACCGAGATGGAGGTGCTGGGCGGCACCCGGGACGACGCGGCGGGGGAGTGCTTTGACAAGGTGGCGCGGGTGCTGGGCATCGGCTACCCCGGCGGCGGCCCCATGGACCGCCTGGCCAAGGGGGGAGACGACAGCCGCTATCCCCTGCCCCGGGCCCACGTGGCGGGCCATGAGCTGGACATGTCCTTCTCGGGTCTGAAAACGGCCAGCCTGAACCTCATCCACAACGCCCAGCAGAAGGGGGAGGAGCTGAACCTGCCCGACTTTGCCGCCAGCTTTGGCCGGGCGGTGAGCGAGTCTCTGGTGCCCCGGGTCATGGCGGCCGCCCGGCAGAAGGGCTACGGCCAGGTGGCGGTGGCCGGCGGCGTGGCGGCCAACAGCCGAATCCGGGCCGACCTGCAGGCGGCCTGTCAGGCCAGCGGGGACAAGCTGTTTCTGCCCGAGCTGAAATACTGCGGCGACAACGCTGCCATGGTGGGCTGCCAGGGGTACTACGAGTACCAGGCGGGCCATGTGGCGGGGCTGGAGCTGAACGCCTACGCTACCCGGGACATCTCCCTGGGATAAAAATGATGCACCTCCCGCGTCCAACAGGGCGTGGGAGGTTTTCTTTTCACAAAATAATGCGTTATGTAACCCTACAAAGTGGAGTCAAGAGAACAAAGGGGGAAAAATGGTGGAGAAAAAGGTGTAGAAAGTAGAAGAAAAGTGGAGGTTGTGAAATGAAATGTGGAAAGGTGTGTGGAAAGTGTGTAAAACTTTTTGTAGAGCGGCGGGACTGAAAACGGGTTATGTAAATATCAAAGCGGGAGAAAGAAATGAAAGGGAGAAAATTTTCCTTGACAACGGGGAAAGATGCTGATAAAATGTGTGAGCACAAGAAAGCAGGAACGGTGCCCCGTACCTCACCCCAGGCCAGAGCCAAAGGGTCAACAGGAAATTTCCCCCGCCGGAGTGATCCGGTGCGGTTTGTTGTGACGCGGGCGCCATTTCGGCAGCCGCGTTTTTATTTTTTGTTTGGAGGTGCTTTCCCATCGCTAACACAGGTCATCAAACCAATGAGGAAATCCGGGACAAGGAGGTCCGCCTGATCTCCGAATCCGGAGAACAGCTGGGCATCATGTCTTCCCAGGAGGCGCTGCGCCTGGCCGAGGAACGGAATCTGGATCTGGTCAAGATCTCTCCCAACGCCGTACCGCCGGTGTGCAAGCTGATGGACTACGGTAAGTACCGGTTCGAGCAGACCAAGCGCGAAAAGGAAGCCCGTAAGAACCAGCGCGTGGTGGAGATCAAAGAGATCCGTATGTCTCCCAGCATCGACGTCAACGACTTCAACGTCAAGCTGCGCAATGCCCAGAAGTTTTTGTCCGAGGGCAATCGCTGCAAGGTAACCGTCCGCTTCCGTGGCCGTGAGATGGCTCACACCAATATCGGCCAGGATCTGCTGATGAAGTTTGCCGACTCCTGCGGCGAGACCGCCGTCATGGATAAAAGTCCCAAGCTGGAGGGACGGCATATGTCTATCTTCCTGTCCCCCAAGCCCGCGAAGGACGCGAAAAAGTAAGTAAAGGAGTTCTACTGTTATGCCGAAGATTAAGATCAAGACTCACAGCGGCGCCAAGAAGCGCTTCTCCCTCACCAAGACCGGCAAGGTCAAGCGCGCCATGACCAAGAAGCGTCACCTGCTCAACGGCCACGGCAAGACCACCAAGCTCAAGCGGGCTCTGCGCGGCACCACCTATGCCGACAAGACCAATGAGGCCGCCATCAAGCGCATGATCCTGTACAAGTAAGAAGAGGGAGGAAACGAACAATGGCAAGAGTTAAGGGCGCGATGATGACGCGCAAGAGAAGAAATAAGATCCTGAAGCTGGCCAAGGGCTACTGGGGCGCTAAGTCCAAGCACTTTAAGATGGCCAACCAGGCTGTCATGAAGTCCGGCGTTTACGCCTACATCGGCCGTAAGCAGAAGAAGCGCGACTTCCGTCAGCTGTGGATCACCCGCATCAATGCCGGCTGCAAGATGAACGGCATGAACTATTCCACCTTCATGAACGGCCTGAAGAAGGCCGGTGTGGTCATCAACCGCAAGATGCTGGCCGAGCTGGCTGTCAACGACAAGGCCGCTTTCGCTCAGCTCACTGAGACCGCCAAGAAGGCCCTGGCCTAATTTTTGGTCCTTCATACGGCTGCGAGGATACCTCCTCGCGGCCGTATTTTTTTGTCTCTGCCATTCTCTGGGAGAGCAGGACAGACAGGACAAAATATGGTATAATACTAAAATCAGCGGCGCCGCCCTGTGCGCCGCCCAAATCTTCGCCAGGAAAGGGGAGCGGTATGGAGACGAATAAACGACCGGTGATCCGCTGGAAGGCCACCCGGTGGGAGCGGCGTCTGCTCACCGCCTTTGCCACGGCCCTCAGCGCCGAGCTGTTTTTTAACCTGTGGGTGGATAACTTCCGGGTGTCCGCGGCGGTGGTGCTGTTTCCCGTACTGCTTATGACCCTGGTCCAGGACAGCCGCCGGCCCGCTACCGGCGCTATGACCGCCATGGCGGTGCTGGTGGTGCGGTGCGTCATGGGCATGCTGGGCGGCGAGGGCTTGTGGTACGTGGCCAGCCGGGAGTATCCCGGCGCCCTGTTTTACCTCCTCTACGACGGGCTGCTGTGCGTGCAGGTGCCCAACCGCTCCCAGACCAGGCTGCTCACCCTGTGGCGCAGCTTCTGGGTGTGTGACGCGGTGTCCAACGGCGTCAACCTGACCCTCTCCCGGGGCGGGCTGCCGGAGGTGGACGCCCTGGTCATGCTCATGCTGCTGGCCCTGGGGCGGTCCCTGCTGGCGGTGGTCATTTTGTGGGCCATCAAGCAGTACCGCCGTCTGCTGCTGGCCGAGGAGCACGAGCGGCGCTACCAGCGGCTATTTCTCCTGACGGCCAACCTGAAAAATGAGCTCTACTTTCTGAAAAAGGACGCGGAGAACATCGAAGGCATTATGAGCCGGGCCTACACCCTGTATGAAAAGCTCAGCGGGGAGGAGTATCCCGAGGAGCTCAGACAGCTGGCCCTGTCCATTGCCCGGGACGTGCACGAGGTGAAAAAGGACAACCTGAGCATCATCCGGGGCATTGAGGGAGAGGTGGCGGACACCTACAACGAAGAGAAAATGCACATCTATGATCTGCTGCACATCCTGCGGGACACCATGGCCCACATTCTGGGGGAGCGGCAGACGGACATCGTCCTGGACTGCCGCTGTGCCACTCCGTTGGCCACGGGGGAGCACTATCAGCTCATGTCCATTTTGAAGAACCTGGTGATGAACGCCTCCGAGGCCATCCAGAGCGGCAAGGGCAGCGGCATCATCTGGGTGGACGCCCAGGAGGAGGGAGAGGACCTGGTGCTCACCGTGCGGGATACCGGACCGGGTATCTCCCAGCGGGCTATGCAGAATCTGTTCCAGGTGGGCTACTCCACAAAATTTGATCCCAAGACGGGAAATATCAACCGGGGCGTTGGGCTTCCGGCGGTAAAATTCATGGTGGAAGAACTGGGCGGCGTCATTGAGGTGACCAGCACCCAGGGGGCGGGAGCCTGCTTTCGGGTGATCCTGCCCATATCGCGGCTGGAGAAGGGAGCACTATGAGAATCTATATCGTAGAGGATGACATCTCTGTGATCAGCATCCTGGAGGATATCGTGGAAGGAAACGATCTGGGCACCGTGTGCGGCGACAGCGGCGGCGGCCCGGCGGACTTGGGGAAGATCCTGGCGGCCGACCCCGATCTGGTGCTGTGCGACCTGCTGATGCCCGGGATGGACGGCATCCAGGTGGTGCGGGAGCTGAAGGAACGGGGCAGCCGGGCCAAGTTTATCATGATCTCCCAGGTGGCCAGCAAGGAGATGGTGGCCAAGGCCTACCTGGCCGGAGTGGACTTCTTTATCACCAAGCCCATCAACCTCATTGAGGTGCGTCAGGTCATCCGCAACGTCCGCCAGCAGCTGGAGAACGAACGGGACCTGCACACCATCCAAAGCGTGTTTGCCGTCAAGCAGGCCCCTGCCCGGACCATGCCCCAGCAGCAGCGCCAGGAGGTCCAGCGCAAGCGCATCCAGTACGTCCTCAGCCAGCTGGGCATGGCGGGGGAGAAGGGCGCCCGGGACATTGTGGATATGTGTATGTATCTGCTGGAGCAGAAGCAGCAGGTGTGCCAGCTGGGAGTGGGCGCCCTGTGCGCCCGGCTCAGCGACAGCCCCAAGTCCATGGAGCAGCGCGCCCGCCGGGCGGTGGAGCGGGGGCTCAACCATCTGGCCAGCCTGGGCCTGGACGACTACGGAAACGAGATCTTCACCCAGTACGCCTCCCGGCTCTTCCCCTTCCAGGAGGTGCGCAGCGAGATGGCCTTTATCCAGGGGAAGGGGCCCAAGGGGAAGGCAAATCTCAAGTGTTTTTTGGACGGGATGCTGGTCCTGGCGGAGGAAGACTGAAAAAGTTTTTTGAAATCTCGTGAAGGAATTCCTGCAAAATAACACAAAAATCTGGAAAATGATGCGAGAAGACGGAGTGATAACAGAATGTTGCGGAAATCCTGCAAACGGGCTGTCACATGCCCCAAAATAAAGCGAGAAAAATTGTGAATTTTGGGGAAAATATTTTTCAGCTGTAGGATTTTGAAGCAATTTGAAGGAAGTCGTGTAGAATCTCTTCATGTAGGAACTGGGAAACCAATTATATACAAGTAAAGGAGAGAGGAAAACATGACCCAGATTTCTCTGAATATGTTCCAGACTGCAGCCATCGCCATGATGCTGTTCGTTCTGGGACGATTCCTGACCAACCGTGTCGAGTTCCTGAGAAAGTGTTGTATCCCTGCCCCCGTGGTGGGCGGCCTGATCTTCGCTATCGTCCACCTGTGCCTGTACCTGGGCGGGATCGTGGAGTTCACCTTCGACTCTAACGTCAAGGACTTCTTCATGACCCTGTTCTTCACCAGCGTCGGTTACACCGCTTGCTTCCGCCTGCTGAAGAAGGGCGGCAAGAAGGTTATCACCTTCCTGCTGGTGGCCATCGTTATGGTGTGCCTGCAGAACGTGCTCAGCTCCATCCTGGCTGGCGTCTTCGGCTGGGACCTGCGTCTGGGCCTGTGCACCGGCTCCATCCCCATGGTTGGCGGCCATGGCACCGCCGGCTCCTATGGTCCTCTGATGGAGGGCATGGGCATTGAGAGCGCCAACGTTATCGCCATCGCTGCCGCTACCTATGGTCTGGTGGCCGGCTCCCTGATGGGTGGCCCCACTGCCCGCGGCATCATCAACAAGTACAACCTGAAGTCCACCGAGAGTGAGACTGGTGTGGAGCTCAACGACATGAGCGCTGCCGACCGCGAGAAGGCCGAGCGCGTGGACGTGGACGCTTTCACCAACGCCGCTATCCTGCTGATCGTTGCCTCCGGCCTGGGCACCCTGCTCACCGCCGCTCTGAACGGCATCGAGATCAACATCGGCAACTTCCACTTCAGCTTCACCTTCCCCACCTACATCGGCGCCATGCTGATCGCTGCTGTCATCCGTAACTTCTGCGATGCCAAGCACATCGTCATGCCTTCCCGCGCTCTGGACCTGTGGGGCAATGTTTCTCTGTCCATCTTCCTGGCCATCGCTCTGATGTCCGTGGCTCTGTGGCAGCTGGCCAGCGTCGCCGTTGCCATGATCGCCATGCTGGCTGCTCAGACCATCATGATGTACTTCTACGCCCGCTTCGTGGTGTTCAACATCATGGGCAGCGACTACGAGGCCGCTGTCATGACCGCTGCCTTCTGCGGCTTCGGCATGGGCGCTACCCCCAACGCCATGGCCAACATGCAGGCTGTTACCAAGCGCTTTGGTCCCGCTCCTCAGGCCTACTTCGTGGTGCCTCTGGTCGGCTCCCTGTTCATCGACTTCTTCAACGGCCTGATCATCACCGGCTTCCTGAACGTCCTGCCCATCTTCGGCTAAGTTCAGAAAGTTTCCCAGCCAAACAAGAAAGCCAGTCCCAACCGGGACTGGCTTTTTTATGGCAGCAAAAAACCACCGGCTTGAGCCGGTGGTTTTTTTACTGTCCTTCCTGGGCGGCCCGGCGGGCCTCCTTTTTCCACTTGGCAGCCATGTACCGCTCCTCCTCGCTGAAGATGCAGCCGCAGTACTTCTGCATATAGAAGCCATGCTCCCGGGCGTAGTCCTGGCCCGCCCGGAACAGGGGGCGGAAATCCCGGTAGAGGAACTCCACCCCGTACTGCTGCCCCATCTCCCGGGCGATGGCGGCGATGGCCTCGTGCTTCTGGTAGGGGGAGATGAGCAGGGAGGTGGTAAAGCTGTCAAAGCCGTGCTCGGCGGCATATTTGGCCGTCTCCTCCATGCGTACCCGGTAACAGTAGGCGCAGCGGCCGTCGATGTTGTCGGCCACGTTGGTGATGAAGGAGCGCAGGTCGTACCGTCCGCCGATGATGAGCTTCATGCCAATCTCCTTGGCGTAGCCCTCCAGGGTGGCCTTCCGGGCCTGGTACTCCGTGTAGGGGTGGATATTGGGGTTGAACCAGAAGCCGGTGACAGAGAGGCCCTCCTCCCGCAGTTGGGCGATGGGCTGGTTGGCGCAGGGGGCGCAGCAAATGTGCATCAAGGTGTTCATGTCGTACTCCTTACAAAACAGGCAGAAGATTCAGGTGCAGGCCCTTACGCAGGGCGTAGAGCACCGTCTGAGCGGTGCCCCCCTTGGGGACCCCGTCGTATGCTCCGATAAGGCGGGCGGCGTGGTCCACCATGTAGCGGTTGCGCCGGGCCATGCAGCCCCGGTCGTAGCGGTGCTGGACCAGGGTCTCAAAGTCGCACCGGTCCAAAATGGATTGGTAGCGGTCCTGTTCCTCCCGGGGCCAGCTGTGGGCCTGGGACTCGCAGGGGCGGGCACACTCCAGGGTGACCCCGGGCAGGCGCGCCCGCAGCTCCAGCACCGCCTCGGCAAAGTACAGGTCGGCTCCCCGGGCCATGCCGCAGATGAAATGGCGGGTCCCGGCGTGGTATTCCTTTTCCAAAGCGTCGGCCAGGCGGGCCTTCAGGGCCAAACAGCGGGGGTCCTCCTCGTCGGTCCCCCAGGGCAGCCGGTCAGGACGGTGCCCGGTAAAGCAGCAGGTATGTTCCTTGTCCATGGCGGCCCTCCTTGCCCAGTGGTATGGACATTGTAATATACCGCCTGAAGAAAGTCAACGAGGAATCGAATATTCGTTCTAATTTCGGCTCTTTTCCAAATAGGGGTTGCATTTTGTGGGAAACAGCGTATAATGAGATACGGACAACTGAATGATATGTCTTCAGGGCGGGGTGAAATTCCCCACTGGCGGTATAGTCCGCGACCGGGTCTGGAAACAGGCCCGCTGACTCGGTGAAACTCCGGGACCAACGGTTATAGTCCGGATGGAAGAAGATGTGTGTCAAAACAATAACACGCGCTGTTTCGGCGCGTGATAAGCGCACCTCCTTTGTTGTTTTACACCTGGAAGACATGCTCTTTCAGGCGTACCAAGCAATAAGGAGTGTTTTTTTATGTCCAGTATGACCAACGCCGTATCCGCAAAAGTCAACAAGAAGGTTGGCGCCCGGGAACTGGCCGTCACCGCCATGCTTTCTGCGGTGGCCTTTGTGCTGATGTTCCTGGATTTCCCCATCCCCTTCCTGATCCCCAACTTCGTGAAGATGGACTTCTCCGAGCTGCCCGCTCTGCTGGCCGCCTTCAGCCTGGGCCCTGTGTACGGTGTGATGGTGTGTCTCGTGAAGAACATTATCCACCTGGCCATTACCACCACCGCCGGCGCCGGTGAGCTGTGCAACTTCATGCTGGGCGCCTGCTTTGTGTTCCCCGCTGGTATGATCTACCGCAAGTTTAAGTCCCGCAAGGGTGCTCTGGTGGGCGCTCTGGTGGGCGCGGTGATCATGGGCCTGCTGTCCATCCCCCTGAACTACTACATCACCTACCCCATCTATGCCAACTTTATGCCCATCGAGGCCATCATGGGCCTGTACCAGCAGATTCGTCCCTCTGTTAACGGTCTGCTGGAGTGCCTGATCGTCTTCAACGCCCCCTTCACCCTGGTGAAGGGCCTGCTGACCGCGGCCCTGTGCTTCCTGATCTACAAGCCCCTCTCCCCCCTGCTCCACGGCAGAAGATAACCATTTGTCCAGTCCTCAAGGGTGCGGCCTTCGGGCCGCGCCTGTTTTTTATTGGAAAAATAGAACGAACGTTTGACATTTCAGGGGAAAGGATTTATGATAGAGGAAAGGGGGGAGAAGGATGGAACGGGTGATTTTCCACTGTGACCTGAATAGCTTTTACGCCTCGGTGGAGCTGCTGGAGCACCCGGAGCTGCGCCATCTGCCGGTGGCGGTGTGCGGTGACCCGGAGAGCCGCCACGGCATTATTCTGGCCAAAAACGAGCCCGCCAAGCGCTTTCAGGTGAAAACCGCCGAGACCATCTGGCAGGCCCGGAAAAAGTGCCCGGACCTGGTGCTTCTCCCCGCCCACCACGGAAAATACCGGGAGTTCTCCCAGCGGGTCAACGCCCTCTATCAGGAGTACACCGACCTGGTGGAGCCCTTCGGCATTGACGAGAGCTGGCTGGATGTCACCGGTACCCTCCACCTCTTCGGGGGCGACCCTGTGACCCTGGCCGACCGCCTGCGGGAGCGGCTGCGGGGGGAGCTGGGGCTCACCATCTCGGTGGGGGTGTCCTTCAACAAGGTCTTTGCCAAGCTGGGCAGCGACTACAAAAAACCAGACGCCACCACCTGCATTACCCCAGAAAATTTCCGGCGCATGGTGTGGCCCCTGCCCGTCACCGACCTGCTCTATGTAGGCCGGGCGGCGGGAGACACCCTGAAAAAATTCGGAGTGACCACCATTGGGGACCTGGCCCGCTTTGACCGGGAGGCCCTGTTTCAGCTGTTGGGGCGCCACGGGGCCCAGCTCCACGACTACGCCAACGGCCTGGATCGCTCCCCTGTGGCCCCGGCGGGGCAGTACACGCCCCCCAAATCCGTGGGCAACGGCACCACCTTTCCCCGGAACCTCCAGGGGCGGGAGGAGATCCGCTCCGGCCTGGTGCTCCTCTCCGACCAGGTGGCCGCCCGCCTGCGCCGCCACGGGATGAAGTGCGCCGGGGTGTGTCTGGCGGTGCGGGACCCGGATTTTCGGGACCTGAGCCGCCAGAAACGGCTGGATGTCCCCACCTGTCTCAGCGGGGAGATCGCCCGGGCGGCCATGGAGCTGGCGGAGGAGTGCTGGGACATGGGGCGGCCCGTGCGGGCACTCACCGTCACCGCCATCTACCTCATTCCCCAGGAGGAGGCAGCCGCCCAGCAGGACCTATTTGCCGGGGAGGCGGAGCACCGCCGGGAGCGGCTGGAGAAGCTGGAGGGCACCATGGACGCCATCCGGGCCAAGTTTGGCCGGGGGGCTATCAGCCGGGCCAGCGCGGCGGGAGAGACCCGGGAGCGCCACGCGCCCCCGCCCGGCGGGTCATATCAGGAGGAATAACACCATACAGTGGGCATGGAGGTGGAATCCATGCCCACTTTTCTTGCCTTTTGTCTGGAATTAGGACACAATCCCGCCCTGGCCGTCACGGCCTTGCTGACCTTTGGGGTCATGGTGGTCAACGGCTGGACCGACGCCCCCAACGCCATCGCCGGGGCGGTGGTGACGGGGGCCCTGTCTTTTCGCCGGGCGGTGGTCCTGGCGGCCTGCTTTGAGATTTTGGGGGTGCTGTGGGCCGCTTCGGCGGGGCTGCCCGTGGCCCGGACGGTGTACGCCATCGCCCGTTTTCAAGGGGACCCCCAGCGGACGGGCATCGCCCTGTGCGCCGCCATGGCAGCGGTGGTGGTGTGGGCGGCGGCGGCCTGGCGGTGGGGCATCCCCACCAGCGAGAGCCACGCCCTCATGGCAGGGCTCACGGGGGCGGCTGCCGCCCTGGGGCAGGGCTGGCAGGCGCTGGACCGGGAGAGCTGGGGCAAGGTGCTGCTGGGCCTGCTGCTGTCCACCGGGGCGGGGATGCTGGCCGGATGGTGGACCGGGCGGGTTTCTCGGAGCTGGCCAGGGGGAGCGGATACCTTCCGCCTGCTGCAAATCCCCGGGGCGGCGGGCACCGCCCTGCTCCACGGGGCCCAGGACGGGCAGAAATTTATGGGGGTGTTTCTGCTGGGCAGGGCCCTGGCACAGGGGGGACAGGGGCCGGAGATGGCCCCGGCGCCCAGGTGGCTGGCGCTGGTGTGCGCGGGGGCCATGTCCCTGGGCTGCGCTATGGGGGGCAGGCGAATCATCGACCGAATCGGCCGGGATATGGTGCGCCTGACCCCGCGGGACGGCTTCGCCGCCGACCTGGGGGGGAACGCCTGCCTGCTTCTGTCCACCCTGCTGGGCTTTCCCGTGTCCACCACCCACACCCGCACCTCCGCCCTGCTGGGGGTGGGCCTGGCGGGTGGCCAGGGGGTAGATTGGAAGGTGGCGGGAGGGGTGGCCCTCACCTGGGTGCTCACCTTTCCCGGGTGCGGGGGATTGGGTTATCTTTTTGCCCGGCTGTGGCTGTAGAAACCTCTTGACAAAGAACTTCTGCAAATGTAGAATATAATAAAGTTTTGCAAATGCAGAAGAAGGAGAAGAGGACCATGAAGGACAATTCTCGCCTGCCTGAGTCGGAGCTGGACATCATGCTGGTGGTGTGGGACCTGGGAGAAGGGGCCACCGCCCCCGCCATTCTGGAGCGGCTGGAGCGGCCCCTCACTCCCAGCGCCCTGCACAGCTACCTTAAGCGTCTGGAGGAGAAGGGCTATCTGGCCTGCCGCAAGGAGGGCAAAACCAATCGCTACACCCCGCTGGTGGGGCGGGAGGCGTACCGCCGCCAGGAGGGTCACACCATCCTGGACAAGCTGTACGACGGCTCCTTGAAGCGGTTTGCCGCCGCCCTCTACGACGGGGGCGGGCTGGACCGCAGGGAGGTAGAGGAGCTGCGGGCCTACCTGGAGGGGCTGGAGGAAAAGGAGGGCATGTAAATGGAGGGGCTGTTTGTGTCGGTGGTGTGGCTGTCGGCCACGGTGTCGGCGGTGCTTCTGCCCCTGCTGCTGGCCCATGGGTGGCTGCGCAGCCGGGTGCGGGCCAAGAGCTTATACATCCTGTGGCTCCTGCTGGCCGTACGCCTGCTGATCCCGGTGGAGCTGACCCTGCCCCAGCCCGCGGTCACCATCCAGGTGCCCACCTATCAGGTGCTGCCAGACCAAGGAGATTCCGGGGAGCTGCATGAATTGACCCCCATAGAGCCCGGCGTGTACACCTTCCTGGTACCGGAGGAGGGGGGAAACCTTGTACAGGGAGACAGCGGCCTGCCGTTGACGGCGGTGCTGGGTACCCTGTGGCTGATGGGGATGCTTGCCGTTGCTGTGGTGCAGATCAGCAGCTATTGGGTGGCCCGGCGGGCCCTGCTCCGAGGGAGCAAGCCCGCTTCCCGGGAGACCGAGGAGGAGATGGGGCGGCTGGCCAAGACCATAGGGCTGAAGCGGGCCTTCCAGGTGCGGCAGAGCGGCCGGGTGCGCACCGCTATGGTGATGGGGGTGCTGCGGCCCGTGCTGATCCTGCCCCAGGAGGGCTGTGACCTGCTGGTAGTGGTCCATGAGCTGTACCACCTGCGCCGCCGGGATCTGGAGTATAAAGCCCTGCTGGCCGCCGTGTGCTGGGTGCACTGGTTCAATCCCCTGGTGTGGTGGATGAGCCGGGCGGCGGGGCAGAATCTGGAGCTGTGCTGCGACGAGGACGTGGCGGGCAGGAAGGACGCCGCCTTCCGCCGCCGGTACGGCCAGCTGCTGCTGGAGAGCGCGGCGGAGGGGCCGGGTCCCGTCCTGTCCAGCCGCTTTGGAAGCGGAAAGGAGGAGCTGAAGGTGCGTTTGGAGAATCTGTTTGTGGGCAAGAAGTCGGGCCGGGCACTGATTTGTCTGGCGCTGGGCGGTGTGCTGCTGGTTGGCGGCCTGGTGGGCTGTCAGAAAACCGCGCCTGATGAGAAACAGCTGGCGGCCCTGGAGGAGAGCATCTTCTATGACGGGCAGACCCTGTACTTTACCATCCCCGAGGGGGAGGAGGAGTGGGAACTCCACATTGCCGGCCGGGCCGACACGGCGCAGCTGGGCGGGATCAGCCTGCACTATCTGGAGGGAACGGAGTGGACACCGGGGGAGACCTACTCCATTGCCCTGAGTCAGGAGGAGGCGGACCAGGTGACTGAGCTGACCATGGAGGTCCAGATGGGCGAGGAGGAGCGCCAGGTGGACCTGCTGGCCCTCCTTACCCAGGGAGGAGAACCGTGAAGACGTGGCAGGTCCAGGCCTTTTATCAGGACAAGGAGAAGGTCAGCTGTCCCCTCACCGAGAAGCTGCTCCAGGGCGGTTACCACCAGGAGCGGGGCGGCTACGTGGCCTACGCCAGGCAGCAGGAGGCCAGGGGAGAGACGGTGCCCCGGCAGGGGAACTGGCCCAGCCAGTGGTGGCATCTGATGGTTTCCTACTGCGAAAGGACCGACAAGGATATTTCCTTTACAAAACGAATCCAATGCGGCGAGCTCCTCTTCTGGATGGCGGAGTCGGGAAGCTGTGTGGACCGGAAGGCTTTGGAAGAACTGGCAGACCGAATTCTGAACAGCGCCGTGGTGGTGCAGGGGCGAAAAGGTGCGCGGCGGGTGTATCGCCGCAGAACCTGGAACCGGGAAATTCAGCGCCTGTGTTTTGACGCCATTGTGGAAACGGTGGAAAAAACCTGCCCGGAGCAGTAAAAAACCCCCGCAGAACCTTGGTTCTGCGGGGGTTTTTCCACATATTAAAGGGAAGTGAGGGACAATTCTCCGTCCTGCGCGGCGGCGTGGAAGCTGGTGAGGGGATGCTGCCAGCTGTTGATGATCTGCTGGGCGATGGCGTCCTCAAGCTCCTTTTGCAGCAGGCGGCGCAGATTTCGGGCGCCGTAAGCGGCGGAGTAGGACTTTTTTACCAGGTAGTCCAGGAAGCTGTCCTCCCAGGTGAAGGCGATGCCACGCTGGGCCAGGGAGTCCTTCAGCTCGGTGAGCATGAGACCGGCGATATCCCGGAAATTCTCCTGGGTGAGCTGGTGGAAGTAGACGATCTCGTCCACGCGGTTGATAAACTCGGGGCGCAGGAAGTCCTGCAGGGCCTTCATGGCGCGGTCTTTGCCCTGCTCGTCGGCAGTGCGGTCAAAGCCCACGGAGTTGGACTTGGTGTTGCTGCCCGCGTTGGAGGTCATGACAATGACGGTGTTTTCAAAGTTCACCTTGCGGCCGTGGGCGTCGGTGATGTGGCCGTCGTCCAGGATCTGCAGGAGAATGTTCAGCACGTCGGGGTGGGCCTTCTCGATCTCGTCAAAGAGGATGACGGAGTAGGGCTTGCGGCGGATCTTCTCGGTGAGCTGGCCCGCCTCGTCGTAGCCCACATAGCCCGGGGGAGAGCCGATGATGCGGGAGACGGCGTGCTTCTCCATAAACTCGGACATATCCAGACGGATGAGAGACTCGGGGGCGTTGAACAGGTCCTGAGCCAGCTGCTTGACCAGCTCGGTCTTGCCCACGCCGGTGGAGCCCACAAAGATGAAGGACACGGGCTTGCGCTTGGGGCTGATGCCCACACGGCCCCGGCGGATGGCGGCGGAGACGGCCTGAACGGCCTCGTCCTGGCCGATGATGTGGCGCTTGAGCCGCTGCTCCAGCTGGCTGAGACGCTCATACTCCTGCTCCTGGATCTGGCTGGCGGGAATGTTGGTCCACAGCTCGATGACGTTGGCCAGGTGCTCGGAGGTCAGGGCGGGCACGGACTGGCTCTCCAGCTGCTGCTGCTCGGCGGTGAGACGCAGCTCCTGGCTGCGAATGTTGGCCAGACGCTCATAGGCCTGCTCGGTGTCGGCGGCCATCATGACCTCCTTCTCCTTGGTCAGGTCGGCCAGCTCCTTGGTGATCTCGGCCTGGCGGGCCAGGGACTTGTTGTGCAGGTTCACATTGGAGCAGGCCTCGTCGATGAGGTCGATGGCCTTGTCGGGGAGATAGCGGTCGGTGATATACCGCTCGCTCATGGTCACCGCCAGGCGGCACATCTCGGGGGAGATGGACACCTGGTGATAGGCCTCGTAGTAGGGGGCAATGCCTTCGATGATCTTCACGCTGTCCTCGATGGAGGGCTCCTCCACGATGACGGGCTGGAAGCGGCGCTCCAGGGCGGTGTCCTTTTCGATGTGCTTGCGGTACTCGTTGAGGGTGGTGGCGCCGATGACCTGGAGTTCACCCCGGCTCAGGGCGGGTTTCAGGATGTTGGCGGCGTTCATAGACCCCTCGGCGTCTCCCGCGCCCACAATGTTGTGGACCTCGTCGATGACCAGAATGATGTTGCCCAGCTTGCGGATCTCCTCAATGAGGCCCTTCATCCGGCTTTCAAACTGACCGCGGAACTGGGTGCCTGCCACCAGAGCGGTGAGGTCCAGCAGGTAGACCTCCTTGTCCAACAGCTTGTAGGGGACGTCGCCCTGGGCGATGCGGGCGGCAAGGCCCTCGGCAATGGCGGTCTTGCCCACGCCGGGCTCGCCGATGAGGCAGGGGTTGTTCTTTTGACGGCGGTTCAGGATCTGGATGACCCGCTCCAGCTCCCGGTCCCGGCCGATGAGCCGGTCCAGCTTGCCCTCCTGGGCCCGCTTGGTCAGGGAGATGCAGTAGTTCTCCAAAAACTTCCGCTTGGGGGGGCGGTCCCCCTTGGTGCTGCCGGAGGATTTCTCCGGGCGGGGAGGCTGCTCCCCGGTGGGGGCGTTTCCGCCGCCGAAGAGCTGGTTGAGGAAGGGGAAGGTGGCGGTGCGGCCGTCGTCCTCCTCGCCGTCCTCGTCCTTGGGCTGGGCCATAAGGCCCTCCATGCCCTCGGCGCCGCCGAAGGCGGACATCATTTCGTTGGTGAGGTTGTCCAGCTCCTCGTCAGAGATGCCCATTTTCTTCATCATGTCATCAATGGGCTTGATGCCAAGCTCCCGGGCGCACTTCAGGCACAGACCCTCGTTTTTGGTCTGGCCGGCCTCCAGCTTGGTAATAAAAATCACCGCTACATTTTTCTGGCAGCGGCTGCACAGGGTAGGCTGCATAGAAACCACTCCTTTCAGGAGAGAGAACAAGATTTACGGCTTATCATACAACGCAATTATGAACTAGTCATGAATCCTTAGAAAACAGACAGGGCCAGAACCAGGGGATTGGTGGTGCAGAAGAACTTCAGCAGATAGGACTGCTCCACCACCTCGGCGGGAAACAGCTCCCGCAGCAGCCAGCAGGCGATGAACAGCAGCACGCCGCCCTTCAGCAGGCCCACCGCCGCGCCGCTCCAGTGGTTCAGGGTGGACAGCACCGGCAGGCGGAAGGCCAGGTCCAGGGCGCGGCTCAGGAGGGTCCAGGCCACCAGCACCAGCACAAAGGAGATGAGGAAGAGGACCATGCGGGACAGTTCTCGGGCGATGTAGCTGGCAATGGTCTGGGCCGCGCTGGTGGTCACCTCCACCACGCCGTCGTTGACGGCGCCCCGGATGGCGTCGGAGAAGCTCTGGATGAGGGCCGAGTCCTTCATCATATTCAAAATCTGGTCCAGAGAGAACTGGTCCTCGGGGGCGGGAGTCTCCTCCTCCTGGCCGGGCTGGGGCTCCTCAAACTGGTAGCCCTGCTCCTCCAGGGTTTCATGGATGGAGTTGGAGATCTGGTTTTCGATGACAGGGGTGATGGCGTGGCTCACCGGCTCGGCCAGAGCGTTGGAGAGGATGGTAGCCCCAAAGAAGGCCACAAACACGGCCAGAAAGCCGCACAGGGTGAGCACGAAGCCCCGGCGGTAGCCCTGAAACACAGCCAGGACCAGCAGGATTGCGATTACAAGGTCAAAGATGAGGTAACTCATAGCGGGCTCCTTTCCCGGGTTACGAGGGCAGATACAGCCAGGCCTGCTGGGTGTTGGCCAGCATAGCGGCCCCTTCCGGGGACATGGCCGTATACCGTGCGTTTTGTGTCTCGTCTAATGTACTATATGGAATCAAATCAGAGGTGAAAATGGTGAGGGCGTCGCCGGAGAGGGCGGAGATGTACCGGCCCGCGGCGTCAAAATCCAGAATGGGGGAGGAGATGTCCATGGTGGCCAGCTGGGCCCCGTCGGAGCCCACCGTGACCAGCTGGCTGGCCGACCCGGCCCGGTAGCGGCCCAGCAGCAGCACGGCAAAGCCGTCGCCCCCCAGGCTGCACCCCTTCAGGTAGTTGCGGCCCAGAGTGTACTCCCCGGTGACGGTGCCCTGGCCGGGGTCCAGGACCATGAGACGGTCTTCCCCCAGTACCCACAGACGGTCGGACTCGTAGTCCAGGTCCAGCACAGACACGTTGCCCAGGGACACCACGGCGTAGGGCTCCCGGGCGTTGGTGAGATAGAAGCGCACCTGGCTTTGGAAGGAGCCGTTCTCCTGGCCCATGGTGACCACGGCCACCGTTTTGCAGTCGGGGGAGACGGCGGCGTCCACCACAAAGGTGCTGGAGAGGTTGATCTTGATGATCTGCTTTTGGTAAGTGTTGTCGTAGACGGTGACCGAGCCCTTGTAGCCGCTCTCCTGGGCGGTGACCGCCAGCCAGCCCGAGCTGTTGAGCCGGGCGGAGAGCAGATCGCCGCCGTCCTCCAGAGAGAGGTGGAAGGTCTCCTGTCCCTGGGAGAAAACAAACAGCTCCTGGCCTCCCGCGTCATACACCACCCCGGCCTTTTCCGAGTGGGTGAGCACCGGGTGCTCCAGGGCCAGCACCTCCTCGGCGTACAGGTCCCCGGAGAAGGAGTAGTACCGGGCGCCGGTGGAGGAGGACAGCACCAGTCCGCTGTCCAGATAGGCGAAGGAGACCTGCTCGCCGCCGGCGTGGGTAAAGGCCTTTGCCTCTCCAGAGGCGCTGGTCTCCAGGCTGCGGTAGCTCAGCCAGCGCTTCAGGGCGTCCAGATTGAACCGGTCCCGGTTGGCCACCAGGAACACCGCGCCCAGCAGCAGGGCGGCGGTGAGGATCAGGGCCAGCAGCCGGAAGAGAATATTCGGTTGTTTCTCTTGTTCCTGATGCTTCATCATGAGACCTTCATCCTTGTGAAAATTGGGTTAATGGGTCACAGAACGTCCTCGTCGTACCAAAGACGGGTCATGTACAGTCCCCCCGGGGGCACGGTGGGCCCGGCCAGGGTGCGGTTGCCCGACTCCAAAATGGCGGGGATGTCCTGGGGGGAGAGCTTTCCTTCCGCGGCGTAGACGATGGTGCCCGTCATGGCCCGGACCATGTTGTAAAGAAATCCGTTGGCGCATACACGGGCCTCGATCAGGTCCCCCTTGCGCTCCACGTCGAAGTAGTACACCGTGCGCACCGTGGTGCGGGTCTCGGTGCCCACCGAGCGCACCGCCCGAAAGTCGTGGGTGCCCACGAACTGGGAGGCGGCCTGCTGCATGATGGTCTCGTCCAGGTGCTTGGGGTAGAACCAGGCCCGGTCCACGTAGAAGGGGTTGCCCAGGCGGGAGTTGTAGATGCGGTAGGTGTACTCCTTTTTGTGGCAGGAGCCGATGGCGTTGAACTCCATGGGCACCTCGGTGGCCTTCACCACCACGATGTCCCGGGGCAGGCGGGTGTTTACCGCCAGGGGGATGCGGTCGCAGGGGATGGCGGAGGTGGTGCGGAAGTTGGCCACATACACCTCGGCGTGGACCCCGGCGTCGGTGCGTCCCGCGCCGGTACATTTGACCGGGTGGCACACCACGGTGGACAGGGCCTTTTCCAGGGTCTCGGCCACGGTGACGGCGTTTTTCTGCACCTGCCAGCCGTGGTAGGCCGAGCCGTTATACATGAGTTTCAGGGCGATATTTCGTTCCATCAGATCACCAATCGAAATTGAAATTACAGGCCCATGCGGCCCAGTACGCCCACCAGCACCGCAATGGCTACAAACAGGCCCAGGACGAACCAGTCCCGGCCCTGGTAGCGCAGCTGGCGCAGGCGGGTGCGGCCCTCGCCGCCGTGGTAGCAGCGGCACTCCATGGCCACTGCCAGCTCGTCGGCCCGGCGGAAGGCGGAGATGAACAGGGGCACCAGCAGGGGGATGAGAGCGCGGGCGCGCTGGATGAGGCCGCCGGACTCAAAGTCGGCGCCACGGGCCCGCTGGGCGGACATGATCTTGTCCGTCTCCTCAATGAGGGTGGGGATAAAGCGCAGGGCAATGGACATCATCATGGCCAGCTCGTGCACCGGCACCTTGATCTTCTTCAGCGGGCCCAGCAGGTTCTCCAGGGCGTCGGTGAGGAGGATGGGGGAGGTGGTGTAGGTGAGCAGGAAGGTGCCCGCAATGAGCATCAGAATGCGGATCACCATGAAGATGGCGGAGAACACGCCCTCCAGAGTAATGGTAAAAATCCAAAATTTTGCCAGAACATGAATACCGGGAGTATAAAACAGGTTCAAAATTGCAGTAAAGACCACAATAAACACCACCGGCTTCAGTCCGTGGAGCAGAGATTTCAGGGGCACCTGAGACAGAGCGATGGACACTGCCAGCACCGCGAACATCAGGGCGTAGGTCACCACAAACTTGCACAGGAACAGGGCGATGATGTACAGCACCACTGCCAGGAGCTTGGTACGGGGGTCCAGCTTGTGGACGAAGGAGTGGCCGGGGAAATACTGGCCCAGGGTGATATCTTTCAGCGCCATTTACTTCCCCTCCTTTCCCAGCTTGGCCAGCACGGCCTGCTTGGCCTGCTCGATGGTGTACACCGAGGGGTCGATGCCCACGCCCATCTGGCGCAGGCGGTGGAACACCCGGGTCATCTGGGGCACGCCCAGACCCATGGCCTCCAGCTCGGCGCCGTGGGTAAACACCTGGCGGGGCGTCCCCTGGAAGGGCAGGCGGCCGTCGTTGACCACCACCAGCCGGTCCACGGTGCGGGCTATCTCCTCCATGGAGTGGGATACCAGGATGATGGTGGCGTTGTGGGCCTTATGGTAGTCCCGGATGTTGCCCAGGATGGACTCCACACCCACCGGGTCCAGTCCGGCGGTGGGCTCGTCCAGGATCAGCACCTTGGGCTCCATGGCGATGACGCCCGCAATGGCCACCCGGCGCTTCTGGCCGCCGGAGAGCTCAAAGGGGGATTTGTCCAGCTGGTCGTCCCGCAGGCCCACGAAATAGGCCGCCGACCGCACCCGGCGGTCGATCTCCTTTTCGTCCAGGCCCATGTTCTTGGGACCAAAGGAGATGTCCTTGTAGACGGTCTCCTCAAAGAGCTGGTACTCCGGGTACTGGAACACCAGACCCACCTGGAACCGGGTCATCCGGGTGCGCTTGGGATCGGCCCAGATGTCCTCCCCCTGAAAGAGCACCTGGCCGCTGGTAGGCTTCAGCAAGCCGTTGAGGTGCTGAATGAGGGTGGATTTGCCCGATCCGGTGTGGCCGATGACCCCCAGATATTCGCCTTTGTAGGCGGTAAAGTCCACATCTACCAGGGCGGAGCGCTCGAAGGGGGTGCCCGCCGAGTAGGTGTGGGTGAGATGTTTGGTTTCAATAATCGCTTCCATTGGATACCATCCTTATGGCAGAGTGGTGCATGTCTTGCGTTCACGCCCGGTTGTAGGTCTGTCAGGCTTTCAGCAGGTCATAGAGAGCTTGGGCGCACTCCTCGTCGCTGAGAGCGTCCAGAGGGACGTCCAGTCCTTCCTGCCGCAGCTCCCACAGAAGCTGAGTGGTCTCGGGTACGGTGAGCCCCACCCGCTTGAGCCCCTCCACGTCCTGGAAGACCTCCTTGGGGGCGCCGTCGGCCACCACCTTGCCCTTGGTCATGACCACCAGGCGGTCGGCCTGGGCGGCCTCGTCCATGTGGTGGGTGATGAGGACCACGGTGACCCCCCGCTCCCGGTTGAGTTTTTTAATGGTGCGCAGCACGTCCCGGCGGCCGATGGGGTCCAGCATGGCGGTGGGCTCGTCCAGCACGATGCACCGGGGCTCCATGGCGATGACGCCGGCGATGGCGATGCGCTGCTTCTGGCCGCCGGAGAGCAGATGGGGGGCGTGCTCCCGGAATTCGTACATGCCCACGGCCTTCAGGGCGTCGTCCACCCGGCGGCGGATCTCCTCGGGGGGGACCCCCAGGTTTTCCGGGGCGAAGGCCACGTCCTCCTCCACCACGTTGGCCACGATCTGGTTGTCGGGGTTCTGGAAGACCATGCCAACCGCCTTACGGATGTTCAAAAGCAGGGAATCATCGGCGGTGTCCATGCCGCTGACGTATACCTTGCCCCCGGTGGGCAGGAGGATGGCGTTCATGTGTTTGGCCAGGGTGGACTTGCCGCTGCCGTTGTGGCCCAGAATGGCCACGAAGGAGCCCTCTTCAATGTTGAGGTCCACGCCGTCCAGCACGGTGGGGGCGACACCCTCGGCGGTGACGTAGGAAAAACGCACCCCCTGGGCCTGAATGATGGATTCTTGCATAACAACACCCCAAGCGTTGAATTAGAAATTAGGAGTTAGGAATTTAATTTCGCCGCCCCTCAGGGGTTGCGGCTCCAGCGGCCGGTGGCGCCGCAGGGCAGCACCAGGCCCGTCTGGGTGACGGGGAGACCCAGCTCGTCGCTGACGGTGTGCCCGCCGAACTTTTTGGAGATCAGGGTCTCCAGGATGTAGGTGACCACGCTGGGGGCAAGGCCGGTGGTGTAGGAGTTGAGGATCAGGAACAGGGGCTCATCGGAGAGCACCCCGCTGACCAGCTCCACGAAGGGGTAGAGGTTTTCCTCCAGCTTCCACACCTCACCGGTGGGACCGCGCCCGTAGGAGGGGGGGTCCATGATGATGGCGTCATACTTCCGGCCCCGGCGGATCTCACGCTCCACGAACTTGCCGCAGTCATCCACGATCCAGCGGATGGGGGCGTCCTCCAGGCCGGAGGACTTGGCGTTCTCCCGGGCCCACTGGACCATGCCCTTGGCCGCGTCCACGTGGCACACCTTGGCCCCCGCGGCGGCACAGGCCACCGACGCGCCGCCGGTGTAGGCAAAGAGGTTCAGCACGCTGATGGGCCGCCCGGCATTCTGGATCTGCTCCCGGGCCCAGTCCCAGTTGGCGGCCTGCTCGGGGAACAGGCCGGTGTGCTTGAAGTTCATGGGCTTGATATTAAAGGTAAGATCCCGGTAGGACACCGTCCAGCGCTGGGGCATGGACTTATTCTGCCACTGTCCGCCTCCGGAGGAGGAACGGGCATAGCGCCCCGCGTTTTTCTTCCAGCCGGGATGGGAACGGGGGGTATTCCAAATGGCCTGGGGATCGGGCCGGACCAGCAGCTGGTCGCCCCAGCGCTCCAGCTTTTCGCCCCGGCCGCAGTCGATCAATTCATAATCCTTCCAATGGTCGGAAACCCACATAAAGGTACTCCTCTCATACAAATTAAAAACTAATATAGTATATCATTCTGGGCTGTGCCCGTCAATGAAAAGGGTGGGGCAATTTGTCAGAAAGAATTGTAATTCTCCAAAACCTGTGGTAGAATAGCACGGAACTTGACATTTTACCCCTATGGGGAAGAGAGACGAGGTAACCCAATGGAGCATCCCTTCAGAAACGCCGCCTTTGGCGGATTTAACCGGCAGGATGTGCTGGATTATTTGGAAAAGACCGCCGCGGACAACGCCCAGCGCCAGCAGCAGCTGCAGCAGCAGCTTCAGCAGGCCATGGAGCGGGCCGAGGCCGCGGAGAAGCGGGCCGCCGAGCTGGAGGAGCGCATCGGCATCCTCAACCGGGACCGGGAGGCCATGAGCCAGGAGCTGGAGCAGCTGCACAGCGCCGTGGAGACCACCCAGGATCAGGAGGTGGCCCAGCAGGAGCAGCTGGATCAGCTGATCCAGGAGCGGGACCAGCTGCGGGGCCGGGTGGAGGCTCTGGAGCCTGACGCGGCCGCCTATGCGGCGGTGAAGGACCGCACCGCCGGCGTGGAGCTGGAGGCCCACTGCCGGGCCCAGGCCGTGCAGAACGAGGCCCGCCGCCAGGCCGACCAGGTCCGCCGCCAGGCGGAGGAGTGGCTGCGCCGGGTGGAGCGGGACTACGGTGGACTGCGCAGTCAGGTGGAGGCCACGGTGTCCCACGCGGCTGATGAGCTGGACAAGGCCGGACGCTGCCTGGAGGAGGTCACCCGCCTGCTGGGAGAGCAGGAGAGCGCCCTGGAGGAGCTGAGCCGGGGCTACTCCGCCCAGGCCAGCGAGCTGGAGGCCTCGGTATAAAAGCGGTCCCTTGGGGACAAGCTGGTTGGGATAAGGCCGCCCTTCCTGGGTAAAACAGGGGCCCAGGAGGGGCGTTACCCACCGAAAATTGTGCATAACCGACAGGGTAGAGCGGATACACAGACTGGGATTCTGTGGGAAAGCACCATTGACGAAGGCAACCCCCTGTCATAAAATAAAACAAAATTCAGTTCCCCTTAAGATTTGTGCAGAAAGGAGTCCGAATCATGCGCTGGATGGCAGAGAATTCGATGCAGAATGACCGTGCCTGCGCCCAGGCTGGGGCGGGCTGCTTTGTGCGCTCTTTTGGGGATATTCTGGTTGTGGACACCATGGTTATGGTGTCCATTTTTGTTATTCTCCTGGGGGGGATTACCCTGCTGGCCGCGCGAATTATTCTGGCGGGCCTGCTGCTCCTCCTGGTCCTGGGCAACTGGAAAAAAAGCGTTCCAAACGAACCACCGTGTTCCATGATTCATGGTTAGAAAGCGGCTGCGTTCCCCGGAACGAAGCCGCTTTTTAATATTTTTATCCCTTTGGCATAGTACCACATAAAAGTAAGGAGAGGATTTATATGAAGAAGTTTCTTGCCTTCACCATGGCTGCTGCCATGACCCTTTCCCTGGCTGCCTGCGGTGGCGGCGGGGACAAGGGCGGCGACACCTCCGGCAACACCGCCTTTAAGCTGGGTGGCACCGGCCCTCTGACCGGCGGCGCTTCCATCTACGGTCTGGCTGCCCAGCGCGGCGCTCAGATCGCCGTGGACGAGATCAACGCCGAGGGCGGCGCCATTCAGTTCGAGCTGAAGTACGAGGACGACGTCAACGATCCCGAGAAGGCCGTCAACGCCTACAACGCCCTGAAGGAGTGGGGCATGCAGATCTCCCTGGGCTCCGTTACCACCCAGCCCGGCATCGCCACCTCCAGCTACAACTTCGCTGACAGCATCTTTGCCATGACTCCCTCCGCCTCCTCCCCCGACGTGATCGAGGGTAAGGACAACGTCTATCAGATGTGCTTCTCCGACCCCAACCAGGGCACCGCCTCCGCTCTGTACATCTCCGAGCAAAACCTGGCCGAGAAGGTGTTCATCATCTGGAAGAGCGATGACAACTACTCCACCGGCATCAAGGACAAGTTCATGGCTGAGGCTGAGGAGCTGGGCCTGAACGTGGTGGGCAACGCCACCTTCACCGAGGACAGCAAGACCGACTTCACCGTTCAGCTGACCCAGGCCAAGCAGGCCGGTGCCGACCTGCTGTTCCTGCCCATGTACTATGAGCCCGCCTCCCTGATCCTGTCCCAGGCTAAGGCCATGAACTACTCCCCCAAGTTCTTCGGCGTGGACGGCATGGACGGCATCCTGACCATGAAGGGCTTTGACACCTCCCTGGCCGAGGGCGTCATGCTGCTGACCCCCTTCAACGCCGACGACGAGGATGAGGCCACCCAGCACTTCGTCAAGGCCTATCAGGACAAGTACGGCGAGACCCCCATCCAGTTTGCCGCCGACGCCTATGACTGCGTCTACGCCTACAAGCAGGCTCTGGAGACCGCCGGCTGCACCCCCGACATGAGCGCGGCTGACCTGAACGCCAAGCTGAAGGAGACCTTCCCCACCATCACCTTCACCGGTCTGACCGGCGACGGCGCTGGCATCACCTGGGACGCCACCGGTGCGGTGTCCAAGAGCCCCAAGGGCATGGTCATCCAGAACGGCGCTTACGTGGGTATGGACTGAGCCTGTCCCAACCAAACCCGATCTCCCAGGGGGGCCCAAAAGGCCCCCCTGGGAAACCCATTTCCTTGAGACAGTAGGGGACGCATGGGAAAGGGGCCGGATGGCCCGGCGTTTTTCCCATGCGCCCTGAGAGAGAGAAAAGGTGAGTGAATTATGGATATTTTGACCCTGTTGGATTATTTGATCCGAGGGCTGAGTCTGGGCAGCATCTATGCCATCATCGCCCTGGGCTACACCATGGTGTACGGCATTGCCAAAATGCTCAACTTCGCCCACGGCGACGTGATCATGGTGGGCGCCTACGCCTGCTTCTTCACGGTGACGGGCATGAGCCCCATGTTTGAGGAGGGCAGCGTGGCCGCTATGGTGGTTCCCGCTCTGGCCGGCGTGGTACTGTCCATGGTGGTGTGTACCGTGCTGGGCGTGGTCATCGAGGGACTGGCCTACAAGCCCCTGCGTCAGGCCCCCTCTTTGGCGGTGCTGATCACCGCCATCGGCGTGAGCTACTTTTTGCAGAACGCCGCCCTGCTGATGTGGTCCTCCAGCCCCAAGGTGTTCTCCCCCATCGTGGGCAGCGGCCTGCTTCAGGTGGGTCCCCTGGCCATCTCCCACGTGACCCTGGTGACCATTGTGGCCTGTATCGTCATCATGGTGTGCCTGACCCTGTTCACCGGCAAGACCAAGATGGGCAAGGCCATGCGGGCCGTGTCTGAGGACAAGGGCGCCGCCCAGCTCATGGGCATCAACGTCAACCGCACCATCTCCATGACCTTTGCCATCGGCTCCGCCCTGGCGGCCATCGCCGGTGTGCTGCTGTGCTCCGCCTACCCCACTCTGACCCCCACCACCGGCTCCATGCCCGGTATCAAGGCCTTCACCGCCGCCGTCTTTGGCGGCATCGGTTCCATCCCCGGCGCTCTGCTGGGCGGCCTGCTGCTGGGCATCATCGAGATCTTTGCCAGCGCCTATATCTCCACCCAGCTTTCCACCGCCGTGGTCTTCGGCGTGCTGATCGTGGTGCTGCTGGTCAAGCCCGCCGGTCTGCTGGGCAAGACCGTGAGAGAGAAAGTGTGAGGTGGCCGGTATGTTTCGACTTGTGCATATGAATAAGACCACCCGGTCCAGTCTGTTTACCTACGCCCTGGTGGTGGTGGCCTTCGTGATCGTTCAGATCCTTCGGGGCACCGTGGGCATCAGCTCGGTGCTGGAGGGACAGCTCATCCCCATCTGCGCCTACGTCACCATGGCCCTGGCCCTGAACCTGGTGGTGGGCGTGTCCGGCGAGCTGAGCCTGGGCCACGCCGGCTTTATGAGCATCGGCGCCTTCCTGGGCTGCTCCGCCGCCAGCGCCCTGGCGGGGGTTATCCCCTTCGCTCCCCTGCGCCTGGCTGTGGCCATGCTGGTGGGCGCCATCCTGGCCGGTTTCTTCGGCTTCCTCATTGGTATCCCCGTGCTGCGCCTCAACGGCGACTATCTGGCCATCGTCACCCTGGCCTTTGGTGAGATCATCAAGAGTATCCTCACCAACGTCTACCTGGGTGTGGACAAGGACGGTTTCCAGTTCAGCTTCCTCAGCGACAAGAACAACCTGGGCGAGGGGGCCATCCAGCTTATCAAGGGCCCCATGGGCGTGATGAACTCCGCCCGCATCTCCACCTTTGTGGCGGGCTTTGTGCTGGTCATCATCTCCCTGGTCATCATCTTCAACCTGGTCAACAGCCGCACCGGCCGCGCCATCATGGCCGCCCGGGACAACCGCATCGCCGCCGAGAGCGTGGGCATCAGCGTGACCAAGTACAAGATGATCGCCTTTGTCACCTCCGCCGCCCTGGCCGGTGCCGCCGGTACCCTGTACGGCTGTAGCCAGGTCACCTTCACCGCCACCAAGTTTGACTTCAACACCTCCATCCTCATCCTGGTGTTCGTGGTGCTGGGCGGTCTGGGCAACATGTGGGGCTCGGTGATCGCCGCCGCCGCCCTGACCATCCTGCCCGAGGCCCTGCGTCAGTTTGCCGACTACCGCATGCTGGTGTACGCCATCGTGCTGATCCTGGTGATGCTGGCCACCAACAATCCCCAGCTGCGCGGCTTTATCCTGCGCCTGCGCAGCCGTTCTGAAGAGAAGAAAGGAGGGGCCCGGCAATGAGCAGAATCCCCAAGGAGCCGGTAAAGCTTGTGGAGGTGCCCAGCACCAACAAGATCCCCGAGCGTGATATTGACAAAAGCCCCATCCTGGAGTGCCGCCACCTGGGCATCGACTTTGGTGGTCTGGCCGCGGTAAAGGACTTCAACATGGCCATTGGCCGCACCGAGATCGCCGGACTCATCGGCCCCAACGGCGCGGGCAAGACCACCGTGTTTAACCTTTTGACCAAGGTGTACCAGCCCACCCGGGGCACCATCCTGGTGGACGGCGTGGACACCCACAACATGAACACCGTCCAGGTGAACAAGGCGGGCATCGCCCGTACCTTCCAGAACATCCGCCTGTTCGACAACCTCACCGTGGAGGACAACGTAAAGCTGGGCCTTCACAACCACATCAAGTACGACATGTGGAGCGGCATCCTCCGTCTTCCCAACTACTGGAAAGAGGAGAAGATCGCCCACGAGCGGGCCATGGAGCTGCTGTCCATCTTCGACATGGCCTACCTGGCCAAGTACAAGGCGGGCTCCCTGCCCTACGGTGCCCAGCGCCGCCTGGAGATCGTCCGGGCACTGGCCACCAATCCCAGCCTGCTGCTGCTGGACGAGCCCGCCGCAGGCATGAACCCCTCCGAGACGGCGGAGCTCATGGAAAACATCGTGAAGATCCGGGACACCTTCGGCATCGCCATCCTGCTCATTGAGCACGACATGAACCTGGTCATGGGCATCTGCGAGGGTATCGCCGTGCTGAACTTCGGCCAGATCATTGCCAAGGGCACCCCGGACGAGATCAAGAACGACCCGGTGGTCATCGAGGCCTATCTGGGCAAACAGAAGGAGGCGTGAGTATGGAAGCCATTTTGAAGGTAGAGGGCATCAACGTCTACTATGGCGCCATCCACGCCATCAAGGACATCTCCTTCCACGTCAACGAAGGGGAGATCGTCACCCTCATCGGCGCCAACGGCGCCGGTAAGACCACCACCCTGCAGACCATTTCCGGTCTGCTGCGCTCCAAGACGGGCAGCATCCTGTTCCGCAACCAGGAGATCAGCTCCATCCCCCCCCACAAGCTGGTGGGCCAGGGTCTGGCTCAGGTCCCCGAGGGACGGCGGGTATTCCTTCAGATGTCCGTGCAGGAGAACCTGGAGATGGGCGCCTACACCCAGTCTCCCGCGGGCGTTCCCCAGGACCTGGAGATGGTGTATGAGCTGTTCCCCCGTCTGAAGGAGCGGCGCACCCAGGTGGCGGGCACCCTGTCCGGCGGCGAGCAGCAGATGCTGGCCATGGGCCGTGCCCTCATGTCCCACCCCAAGCTGCTGATGCTGGACGAGCCCTCCATGGGTCTGGCCCCCCTGCTGGTGGAGCAGATCTTTGAGATCATCCAGAACCTGAATAAGCAGGGCTCCACCATCCTGCTGGTGGAGCAGAACGCCCAGATGGCCCTGTCCATCGCCCACCGCGGCTACGTGCTGGAGACGGGCAAGATCGTCACCACCGGTACCGGTGAGGAGCTGATCCGCAGCCCCGAGATCAAGAAAGCTTACCTGGGCGGCTGAGCCCGGAAATACGGCGCGCCGGAAGAAGAATTCTTCTTCGGCGCGCTTTTTGTTGTAAAGGGGAGGAGAAGGGTGTAAACTAAGAAAAACCGCCCAAAAAGGAGGAGCACATCATGCTGAAAGAGTTTCCTTTGGAGCAGAAACAGGAGGGCAACTGGAAGGAACAGCTGAAAGGGCTGCGCCTGGACCTGAGCCATTTGCAGCAGCCGGTCAAGACGGCGGGCCTGCCCGTGGTGGTGCTCATTGAGGGGTGGGGCGCCGCGGGCAAGGGAAGCCTCATCCGCTCCCTCATCCGGGAGCTGGACCCCCGGCTGTTCCAGGTGGTGAGCATGTCGGAGCCCGGCCAGGAGGAGCGGCGCTGGCCCTTCCTCAAGCGCTACTGCCAGGCCATGCCGGAGCGGGGCAAGGTGCTGTTTCTGGACTCGGGCTGGATGAACGACACCGTGAGGGAGCGGCTGCGGGGGGACCTGAGCGACGAGGAGTACCGCAGGCGCCTTCGCAGCGTGGAGCGCATGGAGCGCCAGCTGGCGGCGGACGGCTATCTGGTGGTCAAGCTGTTTCTCCACGTGAGCCAAAAGACCCAGCGCCAGCGGCTGGAAAAGCTGGCCGGAGACAAGGATACCGCCTGGCGGGCGGGGGAGAACGACTGGCGGCAGAATAAAAACTACGACCGCACCCTGGAAGTCTTTGAGGACTTTATGACCCAGACCGACCGGCCCTGGGCCCAGTGGAAGGTGCTGGACGCCACCTGGGGGCCCCAGGTGCAGTGCCAGGCGGCCCTGTGGCTGCGGGACTGCATCCGCCGGAGCCTGAAGCTGGCCCCTCAGGCGGATACCCCGGTCCTGGCCTGGCCCCTGCGGGAGCCGCTGCACCTGGACGAGGCCGACCTCAGCAAGCACCTGGACAAGGAGCGCTACCAGAAGGAGCTGAAGGCCTGCCGGGAGCGGCTGGAGGAGCTGCACAACCGCCTGTACCGCCAGAAGGTGCCCGTGGCCATCGTCTACGAGGGCTGGGACGCCGCGGGCAAGGGGGGCAACATTAAGCGCCTGGCCTCCGCTCTGGACCCCCGGGGCTACGAGGTGGTGCCCATCACCGCCCCCACCCCCGAGGAACTGGCCCACCACTACTTGTGGCGCTTCTGGCGGCGGATGCCCAAGACGGGGCACATCGCCATCTTTGACCGCAGCTGGTATGGCCGGGTCATGGTGGAGCGATTGGAGGGCTTTTGTTCCCCCGAGGACTGGCAGCGGGCCTATGACGAGATCAACGAGTTTGAGTCGGAGCTCACCGACTTTGGCATGGTGGTGCTGAAATTCTGGGTCCACATCGACAAGGATACCCAGCTGCAGCGCTTCCAGGAGCGGCAGAACGACCCGGAGAAGCAGTGGAAGATCACCGACGAGGACTGGCGCAACCGGGAGAAGTGGGACGCCTACCACCAGGCGGTGGAGGAGATGCTGGCCCGGACCAACACCCAGAACGCCCCCTGGCACATTCTGGAGTCGGTGGACAAGCGGTATGCCCGCATCAAGGCCATGAAAACGGTGATCCGGGCTCTGGAACAGGCATTATAAAACACAAAAGGGCCGCCCCGTTTGGGGCGGCCCTGGGTAAGTTAAAATACGCTGAGATACATCTTGCGGCTCAGCTCCTCCAGCACGTGGATGCCGGCCAGGCTGTTGCCCTTTTCATCCAGTCCGGGGGAGTAGATGCCGATGCCCATGCGGGTGGGAGAGACGGCCATGATGCCGCCGCCTACGCCGCTTTTGGCGGGCATGCCCACCTTGATGGCAAAGTCGCCCGCGCCGTTATACATGCCGCAGGTCATGAGAATGGCGTTGACATACTGGGCGTAGCGCCGGGAGAAAATGCGCTCCTCGGAGATGGGACGGCGGCCCCGGTTGGCAAAGACGAAGGCGATGTTGGCCAGGTCCTTGCAGTCCACCAGAATGGAGCAGGCCCGGAAGTAGCAGTCCAGCACCTCCTCTACGTCGTCCTGGAGCAGACCGTGGCTCTTCAGCAGGAAGGCCAGGGCCCGGTTGCGGCTGCCGGTGCGCTTTTCCGACAGGTAGACCTCCTCGCTCATCTCAATGTCCGGGTTGCCCGCCACCTTGCGGGTGAGCTCCAGCAGGCGCTGGAACCGGTCCTGGTAGGTGTCGCCCTTGATGAGGGTGCCCAACAGGATGGCTCCCATATTCACCATGGGGTTGAGATGCTCGCTGAGCAGGGCCTGGTCGGTGTAGTTGATGGCGTCAAAGGGCTTTCCCGTGGCCTCTACGCCCACGTGGGCCCGCACCACTTCCTCTCCGTTGTCCATGAGGGCCAGCAGGAGCAGAAGGGGCTTTACGATACTCTGGATGGTGAAGCGCTTTTGAAAGTCGCCGGCAAAGCTGGTCTTTCCGTCGCTGGACACCACATAAATGCCCAGGTCGTTTTTGTCGGCCTTGGCCAGCTCGGGGATGTAGTTGGCCAGGCGGCCCATCTGGGTGTAATGCCGGTTTTCTTCCAGCAGCTGCTCGAGAAGCTCGTCCATTGGGTGATCCTCCTTGTGATTGCCCGGCGGGCGTACCCGGGCCGGGAAAAGCCGGGCCGCCCCACAAAGGGGAGGTCCGGTTTTGGGACAAATATTATCTACCTGACATTGTACCATATCACAATAGAAAACAAAAGATATTTCGGAGAAAATAGTGAAAATAACGAAGGAGAGAGGAACCATGATTCGATTTGAGTGCGACTACAGCGAGGGAGCCCATCCCCGCATTCTGGAGCGGCTGGCCCAGACCAACCTGGAGCAGACCCCGGGCTACGGGGTGGACGAGCACTGCCGCCATGCCCGGGAGCTGATTTTGGAGGCCTGCCAGGCTCCTCAGGCGGAGGTGGCCTTTCTGGTGGGGGGCACTCAGGCCAACCAGACGGTGATCGCCTCCCTGCTGCGGCCCTACCAGGGAGCCCTGTGCGCCCAGACGGGACACATCAACGTCCATGAGACGGGGGCCATCGAGGCCACCGGCCACAAGGTGCTGCCCCTGCCCCAGAAGGACGGCAAAATCACCGCCGCCGCCGTGGAGGAGGCCTGCGCCGCCCACTGGGCCGACGCCACCCACGAGCACATGGTCCAGCCCGGCATGGTCTACCTCTCCCAGCCCACCGAGGTGGGCACCCTGTATACCCGGCAGGAGCTGGAGGACATCCGGGCCGTGTGCGACAAGTATGCCATCCCCCTGTACATCGACGGCGCCCGGTGCGGCTACGGCCTGGGAGCGGCGGAAAACGATGTGACCCTGGCCGATCTGGCCCGGCTGGCCCACGTGTTTTACATCGGGGGCACCAAGGTAGGCGCTCTGTTTGGGGAGGCCGTGGTGATTTGCGACCCGGCCCTGCAGCGGGATTTCCGCTACATGATTAAGCGCCAGGGCGGCATGCTGGCCAAGGGACGGCTGCTGGGCATCCAGTTTGAGACCCTGTTCACCGACGGGCTCTATGAGCAGCTGGGCCGCCACGCGGTGGAGCTGGCGGGCCGGGTCTGCCGGGCCTTTGAGGAGAAGGGGGTGGAGATGGCCTATCCCTCCCACACCAACCAGCAGTTCCCCATTCTGACCCAGGCCCAGCGGGAGAAGCTGGGGGAGAAGTACGCCTTCTCCTTCTGGGAGCAGGTGGACGAGGACCGGGCGGCGGTGCGCTTCTGCACCAGCTGGGCCACCAGGGAGGAGGACGTGGACGCCCTGGTGGCGGACATTGCAAATCTGTAAAAAAAGCCGGAGAGGAAGTTCCTCTCCGGCTTTTTTCAACTGTTAAGGCAGATCCAGGGTGGCGATGACCTCTTTCAGCTGCCGGGCGGAGGAGAGCAGAGCCTCCCGCTCCTTCTCGTCCAGGGGGATCTCCAGCACGGTCTCCACGCCTTCCTCGCCCACGATGGAGGGCACGCTCAGGCACAGACCGTCCAGGCCGTACTGGCCCTCCAGCAGCACCGACACGGGGAGCATGGCGTGCTCGTCCTTCATAACGCACTCGGCGATGCGGGCCACAGCCATGGCGATGCCGTAGTACGTGGCGCCCTTGCGCTGGATGATCTCATAGGCGCTGTCCCGCACCTCGTGGTAGATGCGCTCCCGCAGGGCCTCCTGGTCCTGGATGCCCCGCAGGGTGCAGAACTCCTCCAGACCCACGGAGGAGATGTTGGCGCTGCTCCACACGGCCAGCTCGCTGTCCCCGTGCTCGCCGATGATGGCGGCGTGGACGTTGCGGCTGTCTACCCCCAGCTCCTGGCTCAGCAGGTACTTCAGGCGGGCAGTGTCCAGCACGGTGCCCGAGCCGATGACCCGGTGGGCGGGCAGGCCGGACAGCCGCCAGGCGGCGTAGGTCAGTACGTCCACGGGGTTGGAGACGATCATCAGCACCCCGTTGAACTTCCGGCTGGTGAGCTGGGGAATGATGCTCTTTAAAATGGCCACGTTCTTGCCGATGAGGTCCAGACGGGTCTCCCCCGGCTTCTGGTTGGCTCCGGCGGTGACGATGACCATGGCGCAGTCGGCCACATCGTCGTAGTCTCCGGCGTAGATGCGCATGGAGGCGGTGTAGGGCAGGCCGTGGCTCAGGTCCATGGCCTCGCCCTCTGCCTTCTCCCGGTTGGCGTCGATGAGGACCAGCTCAGAGAACAGCCCCCGCTGCATCAGGCTGAAGGCGATGGACGCCCCCACGAAACCGCAGCCGATCACAGCTGCCTTGCGAACATTAATCATAAATAACGCTCCTTTCCTGGCAACGGTAGTCATTCCCGTTTTTTTCATGTGCCATTCTGTTGTTAATATCCTACCAAAAAGATAGGAAAATAGCAATGGGAAAAGAAACCAAGAAATGGGAGGGAAAGCAAAAATTTTTTGGGAAAACGCCGTGGGGTAGGGGACGGAGGGGTGTATGATAAAATAGAAAGACATGCAGGGAGGTGAGGGCAGTGCGGGGAGAGGAGGCGGTCCGCCGCCTGTTGGCGGGGGAGCCGGACGCTCTGGAGGCGGTGGCTGCGGCCTATACGCCCCTTTTAAACTATGTGATTTTTCCCATCCTGGAAGACCAGCAGGAGCGGGAGGAGTGCCTGGCCGACGTACTCCATCAGGTGTGGCAGGCCCGGGAGCGGTTCGACCCCCAGAAGGGCCGCTTCACCACCTGGCTCACCGCCCTGGCCCGGAATGCGGCTCTGAACCGAAGGAGGGCCCAGCGCTGCCGGGAGGCGGGGCGGGCGGAGTGGGACGAGACCATTCCCCACCCGGAGGACGGCCCGGAGGAGCAGGTGCTGAAGGCGGAGGAGCGGGAACGGCTCCAACAGGCCATCCGCAGCTTGCCCTACCAGGAGCAGGTGCTGTTTTACCGGAAATATTACTACTTGCAGTCCACCCGGCAAATGTCCGCTGAGCTGGGGATCAGTGAGCGGGCGGTGGAGGGCAAACTGTATCGCCTGCGGAAAAAGCTGCAAAAGGCCCTGGGAGGTGAGTTCCATGCGTGAGGAGGACAAGCTGGACTGTTTGCTGGCACAGGAGGCGGGGGAGCTGCCTCCGCCCCCGGAGGTAGAGCGGGAGATCACCCCCTGGCGGCGGGCGATGCACCGCATTGTGTGGGGCATTGGTCTGACCACCTGCACCTTGAATGTGTGGAATCTCGATACGGCGATGCTGATGGTGGGGACCGTGATGCTGTGGCTGGGGTTTCGGGCCCTGCGGCGGGAAAACCGGTGGTTTACTGCCTGCTGGGGCATCAGCCTGATAGAGGTCGTGTTCCGGCTTGCGGTTTTTATCCTCAACGCCACCACCTGGGGTGCAGAATATTCCCATGGCTGGCTGACCTATTTTGTGGTGCTGCTCCCGCTGGTTCAGTATGTCTGTCTGTGGCAGGCTATCAAAGAGGTACGCCGCCGGGCGGGACAGCCGGCTGAGGCGAGAGCCGCCGGAGCGCTCATTTGGTTCTACCTGGTTTTGACTGCTCTTGCTCTGCTGAATGTCCAGGGATTGATTTTTGTAGTAGCGATTTTGGTGATCTATATTCTGATTCTGCGCAGCTTGAGCAAGTTTTCCAATCTTCTGGACGAGGCGGGTTATCAGGTGCAGCCCGCCCTGGTGCGGATATCAGACCGAAGTATTTGGATTCTCTGGTGCGTGGCCTTGCTGGTGTGCATTACCACGGCTCCCATTCTCTTTGGCCGCTATCCTATGGAGTGATCACCAAGACCGGAGGGAGAGCAGGCGGGGCTGGAGGAGATCCGCGCTAACCTGGTGGAGCTGGGGATGCCGGAGCAGGTGGCCGATGACCTGTCGCCGCAGGATCTGTCCGGCATGGAAGGCGCCATTCAGGTGGAAGTTTTCCAAGATGAGATGTCCTTCCCCCGGGAAAACTGGGGGGAGATCTGTCTGGGCACCAACCTGGCCGTGAAGCTGCCCGGCGGGCGGTGGAAGATCATCCACCACTTCCAGTGGCAGACCGGGCCCAGGTACCGCACCACCGAGTGTATCGCCGTCTCCGCCGCCGATCCCGGCGGCTACCACATGGAGGAGCTGTTGACAGGCCGGCTGCTCTATGACCGGGACGGAACCACCTATGTGGGGGACTACTACCGCCTGAGTTTGGAGAAAGAACGTCCCACCGCCCTCGCAGCGGCGGACAGACAACAGGGAGTGTGGCCCGTGGCGCTGTTTTCTCTCCCGCTGAGGGGGGAGAATTGCCGGGGCTATCTTATGTATGAAGTGAAAGCCCTGGTGGGGGATGGCTATATGTTGTACTCCTATATGAACTACACCCACCAGATCTCCTTGTGGAACTATCCCCTGGAAACGGCGCAGCAGCAAGGGGGTCAGGGAATCATGGGAAATGAGTCCAAATTCCAGATTTCTTCCAGTGCCCTTCAGTTTTTTCCCAATCGAACGAACTAAAAGAAAAGGCGATCCGGCCTGTGCCGGATCGCCTTTTGCGGTTTTTCCAGAAGAATTACAGGATATGGAAAGCCACCACCAGGCCGGAGAACACGATGGACACGGTGGACACCAGCTTGATGAGGATGTTGAGGGAGGGTCCGGAGGTGTCCTTGAAGGGGTCGCCCACGGTGTCGCCCACCACGGCGGCCTTGTGGCAGGGGGAACCCTTGCCCCCGTGGTGGCCCGCCTCGATGTACTTTTTGGCATTGTCCCAGGCGCCGCCCGCGTTGGACATGAACACCGCCATGGCAAAGCCGGTGACCGACACGCCGCCCAGCAGGCCCACCACGCCCACAGGGCCCAGCAGCAGGCCGGTGAGGATGGGCACTACAATGGCCAGCAGGGCGGGGACCACCATCTCCTTCAAAGCGCCCTTGGTACACAGAGCCACGCAGGAGGCGTAGTCGGGGTCGGTCTTGTGCTCCATAATGCCGGGAATTTCTTTGAACTGGCGGCGCACCTCCACCACAATGGACTGGGCGGCGGACTGCACGGCGCTCATGGTGAGGGCGGAAAAGACGAAGGTGAGCATGGCCCCCAGGAACAGGCCTACCAGCATCAGGGGATTGGTGAGAGTGAGGTCCAGCATCTCGGGGGTCTTTTCCTGGACGATGTTCACATAGGACACCAGCAGGGCCAGGGCGGTGAGGGAGGCCGAGCCAATGGCAAAGCCCTTTCCGGTGGCGGCGGTGGTGTTGCCCAGGGAGTCCAGGGCGTCGGTGCGCTCCCGGACGGTCTCAGGCAGGCCGCTCATCTCGGCGATGCCGCCGGCGTTGTCGGCTACGGGGCCGTAGGCGTCGGTGGCCAGGGTGATGCCCAGGGTGGACAGCATGCCCACGGCGGCGATGCCGATGCCGTAGAGACCGTGGGCAAAGGAGCTTCCGCCTCCGGCGGCGTAGAAGCTGATGAGGATGGCAGCGGCCACCACCAGAATGGAGGCGATGGTGGACAGCATGCCCAGGGACAGCCCGCCGATGATGACGGTGGCCGAGCCGGTCTCGGCGGCGGCGGCCAGCTTCTGGGTGGGCTTATAGGTGTCGGAGGTGTAGTACTCGGTGAAGTAGCCGATGGCGCAGCCCCCGGCCAGGCCGCAGAGGATAGCCACATAGACGCCCCAGCTGCCCAGCACAAAGTAAGTCAGGGGAGCGGCGGCAATGGCGGAGAGGATGGCGGCCAGATAGGTGCCGGTGCGCAGAGACTGAAGCAGGGATTTTTGGGTGGCATTCTCCTTGGTTTTTACGAAGAAGGTGCCCACAATGGAGCACAGAATGCCGCACACCGCCAGCAGGATGGGCAGCATCATGCCGTTCCAGCCGTAGCCCGCGCTGGCGCCCAGGGCAAAGGCGGCCAGGATGGAGCCCACATAGGACTCGTAGAGGTCGGCGCCCATGCCGGCCACGTCGCCCACGTTGTCGCCCACGTTGTCGGCGATGGTGGCGGGGTTGCGGGGGTCATCCTCGGGGATGCCCGCCTCCACCTTGCCCACCAGGTCGGCGCCCACGTCGGCGGCCTTGGTGTAGATGCCGCCGCCCACCCGGGCGAAGAGGGCCATAAAGGAGGCGCCCATGCCGTTCATCACCATGATGTTGCCCAGAGTCACCGGGTCGTCAATGCCCGCACCCAGGCGGAGGATCACAAACCAGATGGAGATGTCCAGAAGTCCCAGACCCACCACAGTGAAGCCCATGACGGAGCCCGAGGAGAAGGCCACCCGCAGCCCTCGGTTCAGGCTCTCGCTGGCGGCCTGAGCGGTGCGGGCGTTGGAGTTGGTGGCGATCTTCATGCCCACCAGTCCGGCCAGCATGGACCAGATGCCCCCGGTGAGGAAGGCGAAGGGGGTGAATTTGGAGAGCATCTCGCCCCCGGTGCCGAAGGCCATCACAAGCAGAAGGAAGAACACCACCACAAAGACCTTGGCCACGGTGGCGTACTGGTGCTTCAGGTAGGCGTTGGCCCCGGAGCGGATGGAGGCGGCGATCTTCTGCATGGCCGGGGTGCCCTCGGAAAAGGACAGCACCCTGCGGCTTTGCAGGAAGGCGAAGAGGATGGCGGCAAAGGCCCCGACAAATCCGATCCAGAACAGGTTCTCCAACATGATGCACGCTCCTTCTTTGCGGTCAGAGTGGCGCCCTGGGGTCCCGACCGATGGGAGTCCCATGGGGATCTGTTTGATAAAAATATTGTACCACGGCGGGCACGGATTGCAAGAATATTTTAAAAATATGAAATTTCTAGAAAAATATTTATGCAAATTACATAAGCGCGAGCAAAAAAACGGCGCTCCCGAAGGAGCGCCGAAAGTCTTGGGGAAAACATCCCCGGAAGGCGGCTTAGCCGCGCCGCCAGGTCTGATAGCTGAAGATGACCAGGATGGGGAAGATCTCCAACCGGCCGATGATCATGCAAAGGGACATGGTGATCTTGGACAGGTGGGAGAAGGCGGAGAAGTTGCCCATGGGTCCCACCACCTCCAGGCCGGGTCCCACGTTGCTCACGCAGGTGAGGGCGGAGGAGAAGGAGACGGCAAAGGACTGGTTGTCCAGGGAGATAATGAGGGTGGCGATGAGCACGATGAACACATACAGGCCCACAAAGACCATGGCAGAGTGGATGGTGCTCTCGGGGACCACCTTGCCCTCCAGCTTCACCACCTCCACAGAGCGGGGGTGGGTAATGTGGTGCAGATCACGGCGGATGGAGCGCCACAGCAGCAGCACACGGGAGCACTTCAAACCGCCGCCCGTGGAACCGGCGCAGGCACCGCAGAACATGAGCAGGATCAAAATGCACTGGGAGAACTGGGGCCACAGGGCGAAGTCCGTGGTGGAGAAGCCGGTGGTGGAAATGATGGAGGCCACCTGGAAGAAGGAGTAGCGCAGGCTCTCCAGAATGCTGCCGTAGTAGGGAACCAGATTGATGGTGATGAGGGCCGTGGCTCCGGCCACTACCCCCAGGAAGAAGCGCAGCTCGTCACTTTTCAGAGCTTCCTTGATGTGGCGGTTGATGACCAGGAAGTACAGGGCAAAGTTGACGGAGAACAACAGGGCAAAAACGGCGATGATGACCTCAATAAGAGGGCTTCCGTAGGCGCCCACGCTGAGATTGCGGTTGGAGAAGCCGCCGGTGCCGGCGGTGGAGAAGGAGTGGATCAGGGCGTCATACAGGGGCAGCCCCGCCAGCTTCAGCAGAATCACCTCGGCCGCGGTCATGGCGAAGTAGATGGTGTAGAGGATCTTGGAGGTCTGAGACTGCTTGGGCACCAGCTTGGAAAACACGGGGCCGGGGGTCTCCGCCTGGGTGAGGTAGTGGGGACGCACCCCCAGGGAGGGGACGATGGCCGTGGCCAGCACCAGCACGCCCATGCCGCCCAGCCAGTGGGTGAAGGCGCGCCAGAAGAGGATGCCGTAGGGCAGGGCCTCAATGTTGGTGAGGATGGTGGCGCCGGTGGTGGTAAAGCCGGAGCAGGACTCAAAGAAGCAGTCCACAAAGGAGGGGAAATAGCCGGAGAAGTAGAAAGGCAGAGCGCCCACCACGCCGGTCATCAGCCAGATGAGACCCACCGAGACAAAGCCCTCCAGCAGAAAGAACTCCTTTTTGGTGGGGATGTAGGACAGGGACAGGCCCACCGCCAGAGTGATGAGGATGCTCCACACAAAGGGCATGGGGGCCTCCCGGTAGAGCAGAGCCACCACCAGGGGCAGCAGCAGGGCCACGCTCTCTACCAGCAGGATGCGGCCCAGCAGCTTGAGGATCAGCTTAATATTCATTGCCCGCCTCCAGTCAGAGGAAAGGGAGTATCGTCATCGGCATAGATGTCGTTGAGGTCCAGCAGGCGGTACTCCCGGGCGATGATAATGACCGAGTCCCCCTCCTGGATGTAGGAGGAACCCTCGGGAATGATGATCTCGCCCTCCCGCATGATGACCGCCAGCAGGATGCCCTTGCGCAGGCGCAGCTCCCGCAGGGGGGTGTTCAGATGGCGGGTGGCGGCGCTGACGGTGAACTCCATGGCCTCGGCAGAGCCGTCGGCAATGCGGTAGAGGGTGTTCATGACGCTGCCCTCGGAGTTCTGCATGCCGCGCACCACCTGCAGGATCTGGGCGGCGGTAATGAGCTTGGGGGAGATGACGCTGTCCAGGCCCACAGCCCGGGCAATACCGGCGTAGTTCTGCCGGTTGGACTTGGTGATGACCTTGTGCAGGCCCTTCTGCATGGCGTACAGGGAGATGATGAGGTTGTCCTCGTCCCGGTCGGTGAGGGCCACGAAGGCGTCGGCGGCGGTCATGCGCTCAGACTCCAGCAGCTCCTGGTCGGTGCCGTCGCCGCAGATGACGGTGGCGTGGGGCAGGGTCTCGCTGACCAGGCGGCAGCGGTTTTCGTTGAGCTCCACCACCTTGATGCGGATGTGCATCTTATCCAGCAGGGCGGCCAGGTACAGGGAGATCTTGCCGCCGCCCACGATGAACACGCTCTTCACCTTGGGGCTGTAGCGGCCCAGCAGACGGAAGAACTGGTCCAGGCTGGTGGGGCGGCCAATGAGGTAGAGCTTGTCCCCCGCCCGGGGCACAAAGGAGCCGTTGGGGATGATGACCTCGCCCTCCCGGTCCACGGCGCAGAAGAGCAGGGAGAGCTTTTTGACCTGGGAGGACAGGGCGTGCAGGGGCTGGTCCACCATAAAGTCGTCCTGCTGCAGGCGGAAGCCCATGAGCTCCACCCGGCCGCGGCAGAAGGTCTCGATGTTGGCGGCCGAGGGGAAGCGCAGCAGCCGGGAGATCTCCACGGCGGTGGCGTTCTCCGGGTTGATGACCATGTCGATGCCCATGTTTTTCTTCAGGTCGTGAAGTCCCGCGTTGTACTCCGGGTTGCGGATACGGGCGATGGTATACTTGCTGCCCAGACGCTTGGCGGTGAGACAGCAGACCATGTTCACCTCGTCGGAGTTGGTGGCGGCCACCAACAGGTCGGCGTTCTGTGCGCCCGCCTCCTGCAGGGTGGCGGCGGAGACGCCGTTGCCCTTGACACTCATAATGTCCAGGGCGTCGGAGGCCCGACGCAGGGCGTCATCCCGCATGTCCACAATGGTCACGTCATATTTTTCCGAAACCAGCTGCTCGGCCAGGGAGAAGCCAACCTTGCCGTTGCCAACAATCACGATCCTCAATGGGATCCGCCTCGCTTTCTATGTATCTGTCGTTATCGTATCAAGAAGGAAACTTATTTGAATCAAATGGTCCACTCGCCGTGGACCACCCCCACCAGCTGCCACTGGGAGGGGCCGGGGGAAAAGACCAGCTTCAGGGAGCACCAGTCCAGCCCGTCGCTCTCCGGGTCGCGGCTGGGATAGCACAGGTCCACAAAGCGGCAGTCAGGATAGGCTTCCGGGAGATTCTCCAGGGCGTTGCCCGAAATCTGGATCTCATCCACCCCCACCTTGGGAGCCTGGGTGTAGTCCGCGTCAAAGACGTAGCGCTCCAGATACTGGGGAATGGTCATCTGGATGGGATCGCCCCGGCCGTCCTCATAGCCCCAGGTGTAGCGGGTGGTGTCCTGCTCCAGCTCCCGGATCTGCTGGGCGGTGAGGGTCAGGTCGGTTTTGGGGTCCACCGTGGAATATGGTGTAAAGGTAACTCCCCTGTCGGGATGGACCATCTTGGAGAGCGCTTCGTAGTCCTTGTCGTGCAGGGCCTGGGCAGCCTGGGCAGCGGACTGGAGCAGCTGTGTGGTGCTGGGGATGGTGTCCTGGGAAACGCTGACATCGGGGATACCGGCGGCTGGGCGGGAAAAGTGCATCAGTGAGACCGAGCACAAAAGCCCCAGAGCAAAGCCGGACAGCAGAAACAGCAGGGGAAACCGCAGGCGTTTCATGGTGAACGCTCCTTTCGCCGAGGGAGAAATATCGGTGCAATGGTGACAAAAAATCAGTATATATTATAGTGGGGCCCCCAGGAAAAAGCAAGAGCGAAAGAAGGGCCGGAGAGGATAAAAAATCCAAGCCCCTTTTCAGGGGCTTGGATCAGGAAATACAGGGCTGTGGGGCGTTTTCAAGACGCTGGATCAGCGCCAGTTTTTCTCCCCGGCTCAGGCCCTTGATGGCGGCCTCCCGGCGCAGGGCGGCGCTCTTGTCCGGGACCTCTTCCCGGTAGACCAGCTCCACCGGGCGGCGGGAGCGGGTGTATTTTGCCCCCTTCCCGGCGTTGTGGGCGGCCAGGCGGCGGGACAGGTCGTTGGTGCAGCCGGTGTACAGGGTGCCGTCGGCGCAGCGCAGGATGTAGACCCAGTACGTCATGGTTCTTCCTCCTCCTCCCACAGGGGCAGCAGGAAGGAGATGCGGGTGCCGATGCCCTCCCGGGAGACCACCTCAAACCAGCCGCCGTGGCGGTCCACGATCCACTTGGCGATGGACAGCCCCAGCCCGGTACCTCCGGTGCGGCGGTCCCGGGACTGGTCGGTGCGGTAAAAGCGCTGGAAGATGTGGGGGATGCTCTCGGGGGCGATGCCCATGCCCTCATCCTGGACGGTGACCCGGGCCAGGCCGTCCTTGGCGGACAGGCGCAGATAGACCCGGCTGCCCGGGGGGCTGTACTGCACGCTGTTGTTCATCAAAATGCGCATGACCTGCTTGATGAGCCCCTGGTCGGCCCGCACAGGGATGGGTTCCTCCCCCCAGCGGGGCAGAAAGACCCGGTCCTCGTGGATCATCTCCTCCTCCCGCAGTACCTCTCCGGCCAGGGCGGTGAGATCAAAGAGCTCGGGCTTCACCGGCTGGGTGTCGTTGTCCCCCCGGGCCAGGAACAGCAGCTGCTCCACCAGCTCCTCCATGGCCTTTGCCTCGCTGCGGATGGCCTGGATGGACTCCTGGAGGGCCTGGGGGTCGTCCTTGCCCCAGCGGTCCAGCAGGGCGGCGTAGCCCTGGATGACGGCGATGGGGGTGCGCAGCTCATGGCTGGCGTCGGAGACAAAGCGCATCTGGGCGGAATAGGCCTTGTTGATGCGGTCCAGCATGTCGTTGATGGCCCGGGCCAGGGCCCGCAGCTCCTTCTGGGTGGAGGGCAGGTCGATGCGGCTGTCCAGGTGGCGGGCGTTGATCTTCTCCAGCTCCCCGGCCAGGGCCTGCAGCTCCTGGCGGGACATGTGGGTCATGGAGTTGAGCCGGGCCGCCGTGGCGGCCAGGTCCTGGATGGGCCGCAGCACCTTGTGAATGGAGCGGTTGCTGCGAAACAGCCCCGTGATGAGGGACAGCCCCTGGCACACCAGCAGCACCACTCCCGCCCAGTACAGGGCCCGGTAGATGCCGGAAAGGGAGACGGTGATGGCGTAGGGGATGTTGTCCTGGACCAGCTCCACGGTGTAGTAGCTGGTGAGGTCGTAGCTGCGCAGGGCCTGCTGGGTCTCGCTGCGGGGGGTGAGCCAGGGCAGAGAGAGGGAGATGCCCTCAGGCTCCCGGTCCAGCAGGGAGATGGTGTAGTCCGAGGCCTCGATCCAGGGCAGGGCCTCGGCGGAGGGGACGCCCCGCTCCTCTACCAGAGCGGCCACATCGGCGCAGCGGGTCTCGCCATATAAAAAGATGCCGAACACGGCCATTCCCAGCAGCAGCAGGTCCATCATGAGGAACACTCCCAGCTGCCGGAAGAAAAAGCCCAGGTTCAGCCGAAAGGCCAGGGAGGTTTTGGCCCCGCCCAGGGGGTCCTGGGAGGGGGGCGCTTGAAACCGGGTGTGTCTGGGCATAGGGCCCTCCTTTCTCAGCGGAGGGACAGCCACTCCCGGATGGGCCGCAGGTGCTCAAAGGCCACCATGCTGCCGCCCCGGACCAGGAAGGCCAGCTGGGCCTCCTCTTCCTTGGTGCGGCGGCTCCCCTTGGCCTCCAGGGCCTTTCGGGTGGAGCGGGTGACCATGCCCACCATACGGCGCTTGAACCAGCCCACCTTCTCCGGCGCCCAGCCGCCCTGGAGGTAAAATACCTCGGTTCCGGACAGATAGTTGGCCTTGCTCATGGTGGTCAGCACCGACATGGAGGGGGCGGACATGCCCACCCCGCACACGGCGACCACGTGAAAGGACTTCCGGGCCCGGTCCAGGCCGTTGATGTGCCCGGCGGTGAGCCCGCCGAAGAAGAATACCTCCTCCTGGGAGGAGACGTTTCCCTTGGCCTCGTCCAGGGAGAAAACCTTCAGCTTTTCCGCCTGGCCCAGCATCTGGGCGTACTGCTGGGAAAAGCCGGTGTTGGATTGATATACGATGACCATAATATGATGCTCCTTTTTCGGCTTGCGCCGCCTTAGTCCTCCCGGATCACATAGCCCACCCCGCGCACGGTGTGGATGAGCTTGATGCCGAAGGCCTCGTCGATCTTGCTGCGCAGAAAGCGGATGTATACATCCACTGAGTTGGTCTCGCCCACAAAATCAAAGCCCCACACGCTGTCCAGCAGGGCCTCCCGGGTGAGCACCCGGCCCTTGTTTTCCAGCAGGTGGCGCAGAAGGTCGAATTCCTTCTTGGTCAGCTCCACGCTCTGGCCCTTCACGGTGACCGCGTGGCGCTCCACGTCCATGACCACCTCGCCGGCGCACAGCAGGGTGCCCTTGGCCGAGCCCCCCTTGCGCAGGGCGGCCCGGATGCGGGCCAGCAGCTCCTCAATGGCAAAGGGCTTGGTGATGTAGTCGTCCGCCCCGGAGTCCAGGCCGGAGACCTTGTCCACCACACTGTCCCGGGCAGTGAGCATGATGACGGGCAGGTCGCTCTCCCGGCGCAGGCGGCGCAGCACCTCCATGCCGGACAGCTGGGGCAGCATGATGTCCAGCAGCACCAGGTCGTGCTTGCCGGACAGGGCCTGCTCCAGGCCGGTGCGGCCGTCAAAGGCCTTGGTCACCTCGTAGCCCTCATAGCGCAGCTCCATCTCCACCATGCGGGCCAGCTTTTCCTCGTCCTCCACCAAAAGAATCCGTTCTGACATGGCTTACTCTCCTTGGTCCCCGCGGTCCTGGCCGTCGGGGCGGTTTTTCCGCTTCTGATATTTCTCGTGCTGGGTCCGCAGCTCATCCATTACCTGCCGGCCAACCCCGGCGGCGGTGTCGGCCATGCTGTCCATGACGCCGTTGATGGTGTCGTCCTCCAGGTCGGGGCCGGAGATCTGGTAGCGAAAGCCCAGAAACAGGCCCAGAATGAGGGCAGGCAGGGTGACGTAGAAGGCAAAGACCACCAGCAGGATGACAATGAGCACCGGCAGGGCGGTGACAGGTTCGCCCCGGCGCCAGATCTCCAGCTCGTTGTCCAGCAGCAGGCGGCGGACCTTCTGCAGCAGAGAGCGCGTGCCCCCCTTGTGTCCCTTTTTGGCCTGGGGCTGCTCCACCGGAGCGGGAGCCTGAGGGGGCGGCGGCGGGGGCGTCTCGCTGCGGGTGGAGTAGTAGGCCTCCTCGGGACGGGGGATGACCCCCTGTTCTTCCAGATAAATCAAAGCGTCCAGCAAATTGCCGCCGCTGTATTCCAGGGCCTGCTTGGCCTGCCCGTAGGACACGTTGGCCTTTTCCCGCAGGCGCTCGACCTGTTCCAATGTAATTTCCATGGCGCTAGCTCCTTTCACCTGGAAACAGGATACCACAGGGGCATTGAACGGGGCTTTATCCTTTCTTAAAATTGGATGAAAGGCCAAAACCACCCGGCTTGCCCAACCGATTATACTATGTTATAATCCCCATATCAACACCCGGAAAGGAGGAGATTTCCATGAAAAAACTGCGCCGGGCGGTGCTTTTCACCCTGGCTGTGGTGCTGAGCCTGACCCTGTTTTTCCCCGTGCGGGCGGCGGAGACGGTGTATTTTACCGCCATCAACGACAGCCTTATGACCCTCAGCTCCGACACCATGCCCCTGTGGTCGGGCGGAACGCTGTACGTGCCCTACACGGTGTTTGATGGAAACAACTCCACCGGGGTGAACCTGGGCATCAGCTCGGGCTACAGCAGAAGCAGCGGCACGGTGACCCTGTATAATTTGCAGCAGATGCTCACCTTTGACCTGAATAACGGCACCAGCTACAACGCCATCACCGAGGAGCCCCTCAGCGGCAAGGCCATCCTGCGCAACGGGCGGCCCTATGTGCCGGTGTCCCTGGTGTGCAGCTTCTTTGGACTGAGCTACTCCAATATCTCCATCTCCCAGGGGGTCTACCTGGTGCGGATCAAGAACGGAGACGTGGTGCTCAGCGACAAGGTGTTTGTGGACGCCGCCAGCCAGTCTATCCAGCAGCGGCTGCGGGAATATTACCAGACCAACCAGAGTATCCCCACCCCAGGCGTGCTGCCCCCCACCGAGGAGGATACCCAGCAGGGCACCCAGTCGGGAGACAACCAGCAGCAGGAGGGCACTCAGACGGAGATGCCCGAGGATGTGGTGCCCGTCTACCTGGGCTTTGACTGTGAGGAGGACCAGGGGCTGACCCAGATTTTGGACGTGCTGGACAGCCGGGGGGAGAAGGGTATCTTTTTCTTCCGTCCCCAGCAGCTGGAGGAGCAGGAGCCCATCCTGTACCGCATTCTGGGCAGCGGCCACAGCGTGGGGCTCATTGCCGATGGCAGAAGCCTCAGCGCCACCCGGCAGCAGCTGGAGCAGGGCCAGCAGGCCCTGGCCATGGCGGGCTACACCCAGACCACCCTGGCTATGGTGCCCGAGAGCCAGCGCTCGGCCCTGGAGGACGAGGGCTGGGTGTGCTGGGAGGAGACTCTGTCCGCCGTGCCCGAGGAGGGGGTGTCCGCCGCCTCCTATACTCAGAAGATCGTGAACCGACTGAAAAAGAACAAAACGAAGGTGTGCCTGACCCTGGACGGCGGGACGGAGAGCGCCCAGGTGCTGTCCACTCTGCTGCGGCAGCTGACCAGCCAGTCCTATTGGGTGGACCTTCCCTTGGAGACAAAGCTATGAGACAAGTAGATCTGAGCCGCCGGGGCACCCCGGGCGACCCCCGCACTGCCCGCCTGACCCGGCACCTGAAAGCCCGGCTGGAGGACTTTGGTCCCGGCGGGCCCAAGGTGGAGGAGAGCGACCAGCAGCTGGGCCTGGTGCGGGCCGTGTTTCCGGGGCAGGACACCGCCCAGGTGCTGAAGGCCCTGGAAGCCTTTGGCGTTCAAGCCGGACAGGAGGGGGAGCAGGCGGTGTTTGCCCTGAATCCCCAGGTGGAATTTGAGCAGCTGGACTATGTGTGGGGCTGCCTGTTTCAAGTTTTATAAAGAAAAGTGGGCGGCCTATTGGTCGCCCACTTCAGTTTTTGGAGAACTTTCTCGAAAGAAAGCCTCGCAGAGTTCCGTCGTCCGCAGACGACGGAATAAAATGAAATCCTGTCATTTCCAAGGACATGTGCCTGGGAAATGACACTTCTCATGACGGATGGGGTGACAATTTCGTAAGAAATCGAACCCCATTCGTCATGCAGCCTTTTGTCGGAAAAGGCCGCTGGCCTTTTTCGACAGTCTCACAGCGCCTGCCGAAAGGCAGGCGCTGTTTTTTATGCCAGCTGCCGTAAAAAGGCTGCCATGGCCGTCATGGCCTCCCCCGCGCTTTTCACGGGGAACATCTGAAAGACGTGCCACATATCCGGCCAGGACTGCAGGACACAGGGGACGCCTGCCGCTGCCATGGCGTTTCGCAGACCCTCCGAGTCGGAGTACAGGATCTCTCGCTCGCCCACCTGGATGAGGGTGGGGGGGAAGCCGGTCAGGTCGGCAAAGAGAGGGGAGAAGTGGGGCTGGCTGTAGTCGGCCTCGGGAGCGTAGGCGCTGCGCACCGACTGGATGTAGCCGTTGGTGAGCATGGGGTCCAGCTCCTCCCGCTGGGTGTAGGAGTCGCCGGAGGCGGTCATGTCCGTCCAGGGGGAGAAGAGGATGAGCCGGCCGGGGAGGAACCGCCCCTCCTCCTTTAAGGAGAGGGTGAGCTCCAGGGCCAGATTGCCCCCGGCCGAGTCTCCGGCCACAATGACATCCCGGGCGCCCCAGCCCTGGTGCATGAGATACTCCCACACCTTCCGGGCGTCCTCCAGGGCGGCGGGGTAGGGGAACTCCGGGGCCAGACGGTACTGGAATGCCAGCACCTCGCAGCCCGTTGCGCTGGCCATCTTGGCCCCCAGCACCCGGGCGTAGCCCAGGTTTCCGCTGGTGTAGCCCCCGCCGTGGCAGTAGAGGATCACCTTGTTTCGGTCATGGGCCCGCTCGGGGCGAATCCAGGCCATGGGCATCTCGTCCAGGGTGAAGGGCTCCCAGCTGAAGCCGATGGGGGGAGACATGAGCCGCCCCAGCACCTCCTGGCCCTTTCGCTGGCGGGCCAGGTCATCGGGGTCCATGGAGTCGGGGGAGGCGGCGCTGTGGATAGCTTTCAGGGCGGCCATCATGGCGCCGGTCAGCTTGAGATTGAAGAGGTCGGCCTTTTCCTGCCGGCTTTTATAAGTGTTTCTGTTGGGATTCATAGAAAACCCACCTTTCTTGCGCTGTGGTCATAATCATATACTACCACATCCGGGGACCAAAACGGTTGTGTCCCCAACGGGAAGGATGATTTTGTGAAAATTACCGGGGCGGTCAGGGGTTCAGCTGCCAGATCACCAGGTTCAGATACCCCGCAAAGCTGACCCAGAGGAAATAGGGCACCTGCATCCAGGCGGCCAGGCGGCTGACGGAGTGGAAGGCCAGAATCATCATCAAGATAAAGACCCACAGAAGCCCCAGGCAGAGCAGGGCCGTGAAGTAGTCCCCGTCGCCGAAAAACAGCAGGCTCCAGGAGAAGTTCAGGGCCAGCTGCAGCACCCAGAAGAAGGCGGCCAGCCCTGAGCCGGGGCCGCCCCGCTGCACCACCCGGGCAAGGCCCAGGCCCATGAGGAGGTACAGAACCGCCCACACCAGGGGGAATACGTACCCCGGCGGGGTGAGGGGGGACTTTTCCAGGAGGGGGTAGACCTGGGTTAGGCCGGGCTCCGACAGATAGCCCGCCAGAGCCCCCACCCCCAGGGTACATAAGGGAAACAGAATATATCCAAGTTTTTTCATCATATCCTCCGTTCGGCGGTCAGCCCGCCTGGTTGCGCGCCGGAGACCACACCATAAGCAGCAGGGCCATGGCCGATGCCATCAGGTACATACCCCATACGGTAGTCAGGGCAAACCAGCTTACAATGGGATTGAGGCACAAAAACACGCTGATGAGCAGGTTCAGTCCGCCCCCGAAGAGCACCCAGCCCCGTCCCGGCGCGCCCCGCTTGGCGGTAAGTCCCGTCCCAAGCTGGGTCAGGCCCGTGGTTGCGGTGAGCAGTCCCAGCAGGAAGGAGACGGCAGAGATCATCTGCAGCACCCCGATGGGGCTCCAAAAGGCGGAGAGGATGGTCACGCCGGAAAACAGGAGCAGCAAAATGCCGTTGGCCAGCATCCAGCCGCTGCGCTCCTCCCGGGGCGTCTGGGTGAACATCACGGTCTGGGACAGGCCGAAGAGAAAGAGTCCCGCGGTGATCAAAAAGGCGAGCCCGGTGCCGAATACGCCGGGGAAGATGAGGGCCGTGAGGCCCAGGGCGGCCAGGATGAGGGCAGGCAGCAGCAGCCCCGTCTGTGTTTTTTTCGTGGTGACCTTGGTCCCGTCCAGGACCTCGTACTCCCCGTCCAGGATCTCAAAGTCTGCGTCCGATATGGTATAGAGCTGGTCGTTTTCCCGCTTCATATAATAGTCCTCCTATGTTGTGGTGTGTCCCCTGGCGGCATCTGCAGCCTGGGACTGTTCTCAGCATAACAAAGAATGCCGCCCAAAACGGTTGTCCAGACAACGAGGGCAAAAAAAGCGCTCCGGAGAGGGTCTCC
>OOBP01000235.1_pt1 | contig 58371 bp, 43 predicted proteins | sample 1671681 | NCBI WGS metagenome assembly OOBP01 (sample SAMN06348181, study PRJEB24527) | human gut metagenome
GACCCTCTGATTAACAGTCAGATGCTCTAACCGACTGAGCTAAGGAAGAATGTTTTGTTTTTCTCAATTGCGATGCAAAAGTAATAGGATATTTTGAAATATGCAATATCTTTGCAAAAAAAATTAGTGAAATGGATAAAATAATTGGATTGGGCAACGCCCTGGTAGACGTACTTGCAACCCTGAAAGATGATACACTCCTTGATGAAATGGGATTACCCAAGGGAAGCATGCAACTTATTGATGATGCTAAGTTACAGCAGATTAACGAACGATTTAGCCAAATGAAAACCCACTTGGCAACCGGTGGAGCAGCTGCAAATACGATCCTCGGACTCGCTTGTTTGGGTGCCGGGACCGGTTTTATCGGAAAAATCGGAAATGACGCTTACGGAAACTTTTTTCGGGCAAATCTGCAAAGAAATGGCATCGAAGATAAATTATTAGTGTCTGATCTGCCATCGGGAGTTGCTTCTACTTTTATTTCTCCGGACGGAGAACGTACTTTCGGTACTTATCTCGGTGCTGCCTCTACGCTGAAAGCCGAAGATTTAACGCTGGATATGTTCAAAGGGTATGCATATCTGCTTATCGAGGGGTATCTGGTACAGGATCATGATATGATTCTTCATGCCATCGAGTTGGCAAAAGAGGCCGGATTGCAGGTTTGTTTGGATATGGCCAGTTATAATATCGTAGCGGGTGATCTTGAATTCTTCACCTTATTAATAAATAAATATGTAGATATTGTTTTTGCCAATGAAGAAGAAGCGAAAGCGTTTACGGGCAAAGAAGATCCGAAAGAAGCTCTTGAGTTGATCAGTAAGAAATGCAGTATTGCCATTGTAAAGGTAGGCGGCAATGGTTCTTATATTCGTAAGGGTACTGAAGAAATTAAGGTAGAAGCTATTCCGGTGAAAAAAGTGATTGATACAACAGGAGCAGGCGACTATTTCGCATCCGGATTTCTGTACGGACTGACTTGCGGATATTCTTTGGAGAAGTGTGCTAAGATTGGTTCAATTCTCTCCGGAAATGTTATACAGATAGTTGGAACCACGATTCCCGGTGAGCGTTGGGATGAAATAAAGTTAAATATTAACGAAGTTCTGTCAGAGTAAGCAGGCAATGAGTTACTTTTACGTCTCATTTTAACGAAAAGTGTATGAAAAAGTTTCTGAATAGACGAAATGGTGTCCTGTTGGCAGCAGTGTTGGTTGCTGTAGCATTCTTTAGTTTCAAGAGCGGTGACGACCGTAACTTCCAGATTGCTAAAAATCTGGATACCTTTAATTCTATCGTCAAAGAACTCGATATGTTTTACGTAGATACGCTTGATCCGAATAAGACGGTCCGTGAAGGGATCGACTATATGTTGTCTTCGCTCGATCCCTATACGGAATACTATCCGGAGGACGATCAGGCCGAACTGCAGCAAATGTTGAATGCCTCGTTCGGAGGTATCGGATCTTTGATCACGTACAATCAAAAGCTGAAACGTTCGATGATAGCCGAACCGTTTGAGGGAACTCCTGCAGCTAAGGTCGGATTGAAGGCCGGTGATATACTGATGGAGATTGACGGAAAAGATTTGGCGGGGAAAAATAACCAGGAAGTCAGCCAGATGCTCCGGGGAGCAGTAGGTACCAGTTTCAAGCTGAAAGTGGAGCGTCCGGACGAAAAAGGAGGAACACGGCCATTGGAATTTGATATTGTGCGTCAAACCATCCAGACTCCGATGATTCCTTATGATACCATTTTTAATAAGAATGTAGGTTACATCAATCTGAGTACTTTTTCCGGCACTCCTTCGAAAGATTTTAAGAAGACCTTTCTGAAACTGAAGAAAGAAGGTATCACTTCATTGGTGATTGACCTGCGTGGTAACGGTGGCGGACGCTTGGAAGAAGCGGTAGAGATTGCTAATTTTTTCTTGCCTCGTGGTAAAGTGATTGTAACGACGAAGGGAAAGACCAAACAGGCCAGCAATACTTATAAGACATTACGTGAACCGCTGGATCTCGATATCCCGATTACTGTACTGGTGAACGGTGCTACGGCTTCCGCTTCCGAAATCCTTTCCGGAGCTTTCCAGGATTTCGACCGTGCTGTGATTGTAGGTAGCCGTACGTTTGGAAAAGGACTGGTGCAGACCACTCGCCCATTGCCTTATGGAGGAGTAATGAAGCTTACTACTTCTAAGTATTACATTCCCAGCGGACGCTGTGTGCAGGCCATCGACTATAAACACCGCAATGAAGATGGCAGTGTAGGTACTATCCCCGATAGTCTGACTACCGTGTTCCATACGGCAGCCGGTCGTGAAGTTCGTGATGGGGGAGGAGTGATGCCGGACATCGAAGTCAAGCAGGAGAAATTGCCTAATATTCTTTTCTATCTGGTACGTGATAACCTAATTTTCGATTATGCGACGCAGTATTGCCTGAAGCATCCGAGTATTCCTTCTCCACAGGAGTTCAAGGTGACCGATGCCGACTATAACGACTTTAAAGCGATGGTGAAGAAAGCTGATTTCAAGTACGATCAGCAAAGTGAGAAGATTATGAAGACGCTAAAAGAGGCTGCCAAGTTCGAAGGTTATCTGGGTGAGGCTTCGGAAGAGATTAAGGCATTGGAGAAGAAGCTGACTCATAACCTGGACCGTGACCTCGACTATTTCTCTAAAGATATCAGGTCGATGATCGCCGATGAAATCATTAAGCGTTACTACTACACACGTGGCGGCATCATCCAGCAATTAAAAGATGACGACGGGCTACAAGCTGCTCTTAAGATATTGGCCGATCCGGTGAAATATAAAGAGACCTTGAGTGCTCCGGTAAAGAAATAAATATCCGGCCGGCCGGATCAGAACACCACGGATAACTCCGATTTTCGTAGAAGTTCCTTTAGGAAGCATACATTCTGTGCATCCGGGTTATCTGTGGTGAAAACAAACTATCAACGTTCGATTGGGTAGCTCTACTTTTTCCGCACAAAGAATTTTTCTAAAGACGACTGACTGATGAAGAATCTGTTATTGTTCCTAGTTTTTGCCTGTACCTTTTCTTTTTCTTGCCTGGGGAGTCCTGTCCCTTTCTCACCCATTGTCCGCAACTATTCTGTTCTTGACTATAATGCCGGAAATGAAAACTGGGCGGTTGCCCAAGATGAACGCGGGGTGATGTACTTTGGCAACAATAGTGGACTGCTCCGGTATGACGGAAGCCGATGGAAGTTGTTTCCACTGCCGACTTCGGGTATTGTGCGTGCGGTCTATGTGGCTTCCGACAGGCGGATCTATGTCGGATCGTTCGAAGAGTTCGGTTATTTTGAACAGAACGACCTGAACTTGCTGGAATATCATTCTCTGAAAGAGCAGGTAAAAGGATTCGATTTCCATAATGACGAGATATGGACCATTGTAGAGCAGGGAGGAAATATAATCTTCCAGTCATTCGGATCCTATTTTATATACGACGGTAAGGGGACGAAGGGAGTCCGTTGCCCTGAACTTCCCCTGAACCTTTTCCGGATCGGGGACACGCTGTATTCCCAACTGATCAATGGAGGCGTCTGTACTTTTGCAGGTGATAAGTTTATTCCCCTGATTTCTCGTCAGGAGTTGGGTGATAGCGATGTTCTGGCAGGGTTGCCTTATCCCGGCGGAATGTTGTTGCTGACCCGCAATAGCGGAGGATATATCCATACTTCTTCCGGCATCCGCCCCTGGCACACGGATAGTGATGAAGAACTGAAGCGCCATACTGTTAATCGTGCGGTAATGACAAAAGACTCTTGTTACGTGATAGGCACTATCTCCAACGGGCTGTATGCTTTCAGCAAAGAGGGACACTTGCTTTGGAAGGAGAATGCTGATAACCAGTTGGAGAATAATACCGTTCTGGGCCTGTATTGTGATATGGACAATAATATCTGGACAGCCCTTGACAATGGTATTGCCTATGTCCGCAATAATTCGTTGATTTACCATTTCGAGCCGGTTCGCCGCAAAGTCGGGATGGTTTATGATGTGCTGGTACGCGATAAGGACGCTTACATCGCATCCAATCAAGGACTGTACCGGCTTGAAGATACCCGTCTGGAGTTGGTTCCGGGCCTTGAAGAACAGGCATGGACCATTGGAGAGTGGGGCGGCCAGGTGCTTTGCGGTCATAATAAAGGTACTTTCCAGATTAAAGGCATGCAAGCCCGGCTTCTTTCCGATGTGCGGGGGGCTATGTGTATGCGGCAGGCGCAGATCAACGGCGAGCAACTCCTGATACAGGGCACCTATACCTTTTTGAATATTTACAAGAAGAGTGCTGCCGGCGAATGGTACTTCGCTAACTCGGTGGGCAACTTCAGTCACATGGCGAAGAATATCGAAGTGGACGCTCATGGGAATATCTGGGTGCAACACATGCGAAAGGGGCTCTACCGGCTACGTCTCGATGAAGAGCTGAAGCAGGTGACGGACCTGAAACAGTATGATTCCTTGTCCGGCAATCAGGGTGGAAACTGTTATTTGTTCAAGGTGAACGGGCGTGTCGCTTTCTCGGATGGGCGGAACTTCTACACTTACGATGACATGGCGGATTCCATCATCCCCTACAAAGCGATGAACGAACAGTTGGCAACGCTCAGGGGCATTCATACCGTCGACGTCATGAAGGGAGATCTCTACTGGTTTCTCAGTGACCGCGAAGCCTATCTGGTGAGATGTACCGTGAGCGACTTTAAAGTTGAGAGGAGAATACCTTTCTCTATGTTCGGCAACCTTCCCATCGAAGGACTGGCACGGATGGTATACGACAGGCGGAACGACTGCTCCTACCTCTGCCTGAACAACTCTTTTGCCCGCATTGCTGCCGACAGCACCGGTTTGTACAAGTCACGTCAGAAGCCGTCTTTGTGGGTTTCGGGCTTTTCGGCATCCGACGAGCAGACGGGAGAGCGGATACAACTGCCCGTTTCCGGTACCGACGAGATAGCTTCAGCTTTCAATAATATCAGCATTTCCCTGGCCTATCCTGTCTACAACGATTTTGCGCTGAACGTGCGCTACCGGCTTGAAGGGCTGTCCGCCTCCGGTAAGTGGACCGAAGGCCTTCCGGACTTGCAGAAAGAATTTACCCGTCTTCCGTTTGGCTCTTATTGTTTCCGTGCCGAGGTATACGACGAGAACGGAGTGATTTCCTCTGTCGACCTTCCATTCCGCATTTTGAGGCCCTGGTATCTTTCGTATCCGGCTGTCGCTGTCTATGCGCTTTCCGGGATAGCCTTGCTGCTGGGGCTGCTCTATGGAGTCTACGTATACACCAAGAAGAAAAAAGATGCCGTCATTGAGCGGCAACGTGCCCGTCACGAAGCGGAGATAGAGCAGCAGGAGAAGAAGATCATGGAACTGGAGAAAGAGCAACTCGAGGCCGACCTCCGTTTCAAAAGCAAAGAGCTTTCGGGTGTAGTGATGACCAATATTGCGCATCAGGAATTTCTGAATTCACTCAAAGAGGAGTTGCAACAGCAGAAACTCTCGGGGCAATATACGCGCAAGAACCTGGATAAGCTGCTTTCAATGATCAACCAGAATATGGTTTCGGATGAAGAGAACTGGAACATGTTCCAGTCCAATTTTGACCGCATCCACGAGAACTTCTTCCGAAACCTGAAAGAGAAGTTCCCTGACCTGACTTCCGGCGATTTGCGTTTGTGCGCATTGCTCCGGCTCAATCTGCCGACAAAGGAGATTGCGAAGCTGATGAACATCTCCGTGAGAGGTGTCGATGCTGCCCGCTATCGTCTGCGCAAGAAGCTGGGCCTTCCTCCGGAGAGCAGCCTGACGGATTTTATGATTGCGTTCAAATAGTTGGCAATGAACTGTTTGATATGGAAAGAAGTACCAATGCAGTACTTCTTTTTTTGTTTTTCCCGGTTTGCAGTATTCTTGCCGTATGGGTAAATGGAGTCTGTTTGCCGCAGATTTGTTTTATTTGCATCCGGAAAGTCAGAACATTCATAAATAGATACTAAAACTGTAAAGACCATGAAACATTTTGTACGAAGAATGCAGGCGCTTGCCGCTTCCTTGGTCGTAGTGGCCGCCGGGTTACAGGCACAGAAGGCTCCCCGGGATATGGACCGCTTTATCGACCAGTTAATGAAAAAGATGACGCTGGAGGAGAAGATCGGCCAGCTCAACCTGCCCGTGACCGGAGAGATCACTACCGGACAGGCGAAAAGCAGCGATGTAGCCAAACGAATCCGTAACGGAGAGGTGGGAGGACTGTTCAACCTGAAAGGAGTGGAACGCATCCGTGAAGTACAGCGGCAGGCGGTGGAGGAGAGCCGCCTCGGCATTCCCTTGTTGTTCGGTATGGACGTAATCCACGGATACGAAACCATTTTCCCTATTCCTCTCGGCCTGTCGTGTACCTGGGATATGAAAGCCATCGAAGAGTCCGCCCGTATAGCTGCCGTCGAAGCCAGTGCCGACGGTATCTCGTGGACATTCAGCCCGATGGTGGACGTCAGCCGTGATCCCCGTTGGGGGCGCGTGTCGGAGGGAAACGGTGAAGACCCGTTCCTCGGCGCAGCCATCGCCCGTGCCATGATACGCGGATACCAGGGAAAGGATATGAGCCGGAATGACGAGATAATGGCTTGTGTGAAGCATTTCGCCCTTTATGGAGCATCAGAGGCGGGGCGCGATTATAATACGGTGGATATGAGCCGCCAGCGTATGTTCAATGAATACATGCTGCCCTATCAGGCCGCAGTCGAGGCAGGTGTCGGCAGCGTAATGGCTTCGTTCAACGAAGTGGACGGTGTGCCTGCCACCGGAAGCAAGTGGCTGATGACCGATGTGCTACGCAAACAGTGGGGTTTCGACGGGTTTGTGGTAACGGACTATACCGGTATCAACGAGATGATAGACCACGGCATGGGTGACCAGCAGACTGTTGCCGCCCTCGCCCTGAATGCCGGGGTGGATATGGACATGGTGAGCGATGCCTTCAGCGGCACTCTGAAGAAGTCGGTGGAGGAAGGCAAAGTATCCGCAGCTGCCATCGACGCCGCCTGCCGCCGTATTCTGGAAGCGAAGTATAAGCTGGGACTGTTTGACGATCCTTATAAGTATTGCGACGTGAATCGTCCCAAGAAGCAGATCTTCACCAAGGAACACCGTGCCATTGCCCGTAAGACTGCTTCGGAGAGCTTTGTGCTGCTGAAGAATGAAGGTGTGTTGCCACTCAGCAAGAAAGGAACCATTGCCGTAGTCGGTCCGTTGGCGAACACCCGTTCCAACATGCCGGGCACCTGGAGCGTAGCTGCTGTGCTGGATAACGCTCCCTCGTTGGTCGAAGGACTCAGGGAAGTAGTCGGTGACCGGGCAAAAGTGGTAACCGCCAAGGGAAGTAATCTGATTGGCGATGCCGACTATGAGAAGCGTGCCACCATGTTCGGACGTGAACTGCACCGGGATAACCGTACGGATCGCGAACTTCTGGACGAAGCTCTGAAAGTGGCTGCCGGGGCCGATGTCATTGTCGCCGCACTGGGCGAGTCGTCCGAAATGAGTGGAGAAAGCAGTTCGCGTACCAACCTGGAGATGCCGGATGTACAGAGAGCGCTGTTGCAGGAATTACTCAAAACCGGAAAGCCCGTTGTGCTTGTGCTTTTTACCGGTCGCCCGCTGGTGCTCACCTGGGAAGAAGAACACGTGCCTGCCATCCTCAACGTATGGTTCGGAGGGAGTGAAGCCGCTTATGCCATCAGCGATGTGCTTTTCGGCGATGTCAATCCCAGTGGAAAGCTGACCGCTACTTTTCCGCAAAATGTAGGCCAGATTCCATTGTTCTACAATCATAAAAACACCGGGCGTCCGTTGCAAGAGGGACGTTGGTTTGAGAAGTTCCGCAGCAATTACCTCGACGTGAGCAACGAGCCGCTCTACCCGTTCGGCTACGGATTGTCTTATACGACTTTTGCCTACAGTGATATTCACCTGAGCAGCACGGAGATGAGTGCTGATGGCGAACTGACGGCGACTGTTACCGTCACCAATACCGGTAGTCGTGACGGAGCGGAGGTGGTTCAGCTTTACATCCGCGACCTGGTGGGCAGCGTCACCCGTCCGGTGAAAGAACTGAAAGGTTTTGAGAAGATTTTCCTCAAGGCCGGAGAGTCTCGTAAAGTAAGCTTCAGCATCACGCCGGAATTGTTGAAGTTCTATAATTACGATTTGCAGTTTGTCTGCGAACCGGGTGATTTCGATGTAATGATTGGCGGAAACAGCCGGGATGTAAAAAAGGCACGATTTCTTCTGAAGGGAGAATAATAAAGAAAATAAGATTGTATTTTTGATTTATTGTCCTATCTTTGTAGAACCATAGAATCAATCCGAATGTACTCCCTGTTACGATAAAACATGATCGGAAAAGAGAATCTGATACTAAATCATAAATAATTATATATTATACGGAAAACCGCTACTTGTAGCGGTTTTCTTTTTATACAAAAGCCAAAACTTCGAAAATTGCCCTTTAGACGCCTCCATCCCGAGACTTAAGTCTTGGCGGGGAAAGATTTAAATCTTGAAAAATCATCGCTTAAGCGATGATTTTATAGAGGGTAAATACCCTAATGTGACTTTTAGTAATTAGTTCGAACATTAAATAAGGCATAATCCTATTTCTTTATTTGTACAAAACTACCTTATATCCTTAGTGTTTTTTCTTCTCCTTTTTCCTTTTGGAAAAAGTCTTGTTCATGCACCAACCGGTTCTGATATTTTCATCCCGGAGTGCAGAATCTAAAAAGTCTTTTTTCCTCTCCGGAGTCTTTAAAGCAAATATTTCCTCGACGGAAAGGAGTAGAACAGATGAAGTAGTCATATTCCGGTCTCCTTTCAGAATCTATTTTTTATTTTATTGAATATTAATTAATTATATTCCTTTGCAGTAGGGATGAAGTAGTGCGGAAATCTTGTTTTTTTCTGCATGGTACTCTTGTAGTACCCCTTTTTTTGACTTACATCAATTTACCGTCTAAGTTTGCAGCAGAATTTTAAATCAGTACCAAACGATGAAAAAAAATCTGTTTACCCTATGTATGATGTTGCTGCTCTCCATGCTTTCTTTTGCGCAGGGCAGTCTGACCATCTCGGGTGTTGTTACCGAGAAAAAGACAGGGGAGCCTATCATTGGCGCCAGTATCCTGCTGAAAGGTCAATCGTCCGGAACCATTACGGACTTTAACGGCAACTATTCTATTTCGAATGTTCCTTCGGGCGCCACTCTTGTTTTCAGTTATATCGGCATGAAAACGCAGGAGGTCAAGGTGACTGCCTCCTCAAAGCTGGATATCTCTCTTGAAGAAGATAACCAATTGATAGACGAAGTTGTCGTGATCGGTTATGGTATACAACGTAAGTCCGACCTGACCGGTTCGGTAGGTGCGGTGAAGAGCAAAGACCTCACGAAAGTTGCCACTCCCAACGTGGCGAATGCCCTTCAGGGACGTGTCTCCGGTGTGTATATCTCGGCTAACGGTGCTCCCGGAAGCTCGCCCGAAGTACGTATCCGTGGTATCGGCACAACGAATAACAGCAATCCCCTTTATGTGGTGGACGGAATGTTTATGGACGACATCTCTTTCCTGAGCACACACGACATCGAGTCGATGGAGGTGCTGAAAGATGCATCGGCGACCGCCATGTACGGTTCGCGCGGTGCCAACGGTGTGATTATCGTCACTACCAAGCAGGGAACGGAAGGAAAAGCGGTGGTGAACTTCACCGCCAGCGAAGGATTCCAGTTCAACAACAGCAGCTTCGAGATGGCCAATGCCACCGAATACGCGACACTGCTGAACGAAGCACTGGTCAACACAGGCGGAAAACCCAAGTTTGACGACCCTGCTTCACTGGGCAAAGGAACCAACTGGTTCGACGAAATCTTCCGTGTGGCTTCCGTACGCGACTATCAGCTCAGCGTCAGCGGCGGATCGGAGAAGGTGCGCTACAACCTCAGCGCTGGATATTACCAGCAGGACGGCATCATCACCGGAAACACCTACAACCGCTTTACCCTGCGTGCCAACAATAGCTACAAGATCAGCAAACGGCTGACCCTCGGGCACAATCTGTCGGCCTCTTTCAGTCATAAGAAGAACGAAAACAGCGCGGTGGTGAAAGCTGCCTATACCATCAGTCCCGTGAAGCGTCCCTACAATGAAGACGGGAGTTTTATGGATTCCGAAAGCGCCTCTTCTGCCAATCCCGTCGCCACACTCCATTATACAAACAATGACGACTGGAAAGAACGTATCGTGGGCAGCGCCTTCCTGAACTGGAATATCCTGAACGGGCTTGACTTTAAAACCAGCCTCGGCATCGACTACATCAACGGACGCCGCCGCAACTTCGTGCCGAAATACTACGTTTCGGAAACACAGAAGAACGAAACCAACAGCCTCTCCAAAACCTGGGACCGCGACTTTACCTGGTTGTGGGAGAACCTGCTGACTTATGACTGGAAGATCAATGATAAGAACCGGCTCAATCTCTTGGGAGGTATCACGGCGCAGAAGCGTGTTTACGAGTTGCTGGAAGGCACCGGACGCGACTTCTTCTCCGATAACGAAAACTACTGGTATCTCGACCAGGCTTCGGCCGGCTCCAAGTCGGTGGCCAACAACGGATACCATGAAACAATGATGTCTTACCTCTTCCGTGCCAACTATGCGTTGATGGACCGCTATCTGCTGACTGTCTCGGTCCGTGCCGACGGTTCATCCAAGTTCGGTCCTGACAACCGTTGGGGCTACTTCCCCTCAGTAGCTGCCGGATGGAGAGTCTCCGAAGAAGCGTTCCTGAAAGACCGCGTGCAGTGGCTGAGCAACCTGAAGCTCAGAGGAAGCTGGGGACAGATCGGTAATGATAAAATAGGTAACGACAAATACCGGGCGCTCGCCAATATCTCTCCGTCCTATGATGCCGTGTTTGGCGGCGTGTTCTATCCCGGCGGAACCATCACGTCACTCTCCAACCGGAGCGTCCATTGGGAACGTTCGGAGCAGATGGACCTCGGCTTCGACCTCGGACTGCTGAACAACTGCTTTTCACTTGAACTAGACTACTATCGCAGAGACACGAAAGACATGCTGGTGACGGTGGATGTACCGGCTTCCGTAGGCCTCACCCCGGTAGAAACAAACGTAGGGGCGGTGCGCAACAGCGGTGTGGACTTTACCGTGAAATGGGAAGATTCGCTGAAAGACTTCCGGTATGGTATCCGTCTGACAGGAACGACCATCAAAAACGAAGTCATCAGCCTGGGCGGCAAACGCATCGCCAGCGGTGATATCGGCGCCGGGAAATCCGTACAGATGACCGAAGAGGGAAAGCCGATTAAATATTTCTATGGCTACAACGTGATCGGCATCTTCCAGAACGAGGCACAGATCAAAGACTACAACGAGCGTGCCGCCGCTGCCACCGGAAATGCCGGACAACAGTATCAGAACAACGTAGGTCCCGGCGACCTGATATACGAAGATGTAGACGGTGACGGATACATCACGGCCAACGACCGCAAGGATCTGGGCAGTCCCACTCCCAAGTTCATCGGCGGTCTGGGCATCAGTGCTTCTTGGAAAGGATTCGACCTCTCTATCGACTTCCAAGGCAACTTCGGAAACAAGATATTCAATGCCAAGCAGGTGGAACGTTTCTCCGGTTCGGACAACTGGGACCGCTCCTTCCTCGACCGCTGGACACCCGAAAATCCGAATACCATGACACCGCGAATGACTCTGGAAGGCAATAACTATCAGGTGTCGAGCCGCTACGTAGAGAGCGGTTCGTACGTGAAACTGCAAACGGTGGAACTGGGATATACTTTCCCGAAATCATGGATGCAGAAGGTATCCGTGCAGAATCTGAGAGTCTACTTCTCCGGCAACAACCTGGCCTATTTCACCGGCTATAACGGCTTCACACCCGAAGTGCTGGGCGGCATCGACCGTCAGATCTATCCGGTGACAGCTACCTGCCGCTTCGGCCTGAACGTAACTTTCTAATATTAAATGATATAGACATGAATACGATTTACCACAGAGTAACACAGAGTCTCACAGAGATGATTTTCTTTTAAACATTCTATGTGATTAAACTCTGTGAGACCCTGTGTTACTCTGTGGTGAACCCAAAACCATTACAATGAAAAAGATATATTCAATATTACTGGCTTCGGCACTGACCCTTTCTTCCTGTGCCGATTTCCTCGATGTAGATTCGCAGGGAAAGCTGACCGAAGATGTCTTCTTCGGCGAAGAAGAAGGCGCGTTGATGAGTATTAACGCCATCTATACCCAACTCCGGGCGTGGGACATCATCGGATTCTCATGGTTTGCCATCACCGAGCTACCCGGTGATAACTCCGATACAGGCAGCGAACTGGCGGACGGCAGTGTGGCACGTCTGAACCAGTTCAACGACTTTACTTACGACGCCTCTACCTCCGAGATCAACGGCTGGTGGGAAGGCAATTATAAAGCTATCGCTTCATGCAATGTGGCTCTGGACAATCTGGGTGCGGTGAAGAACGAAGAGCTCCGGGTGAAGTGCGTCGCCCAGGCCCGTTTTTTCCGGGGATTCTTCTACTTCAATCTCGTACGCGCCTTCGGCGGGGTGCCTCTGGTGACCAAGGTGTTGCAGCCCGGCGAATACAATCAGCCCCGTGCAACCGAAGAGGCTGTCTATCAACAGATCATTGAAGACCTGACCTATGCAGCCGAGCATCTGCCTACCCGTCAGGAGTGGGGTGCGAAAGAGTCGGGACGCGCCACCAAGGGAACAGCCGAAGGATTGCTGGCCAAGGTATATCTCTTCCGTCAGGACTATGCCAACGTGAAGAAATACACCGGTCAGGTGATTGCCCGCGGCGAGTATAGCCTGCACCGGGATTATCGCGACCTGTTCAATCCGAACTCTTACTATTCGGACGAAGTGATGCTTGCCGACCAATACCTCTGGGGCGAATCGACCGAACGCAACCTCGAGTCGGAATATGTGAAATGGCAGGGCATTCGCGGTGAGATGGGCTGGGGGATGTTCTCTCCTTCCGAAGCTCTCGACCAAGCCTATGAAGCGGGAGATCCCCGACGCACGGCAACCATTTTCTACGATGGAGAGACATTGGAGGGAAAGGGCGAGATTCATTTCAAGAAAGAAGTGCCGCCCCGTGCCAACAAAAAGACCATCTGGCCTACCGGTTACTGGAACGAGAACTCGTTTGCCAAACAGAATTGTCACCTGATCTTCCTGCGTTATGCCGATGTACTGCTGATGTATGCCGAGGCCTGCAATGAACTGGGCGAAAGCCGGGAAGCACTCGACAAGCTGGAAATGGTGCGCGCCCGTGCCCGCAGAACGGTGCATCCGGCGGATATGACAGTGGGATTGCCCGAGATTACGGAAACCGGTAAAGAGAAGCTCCGCGAGATCATCTGGAACGAACGCCGCATCGAACTGGCTTTGGAGGGACACCGCTTCTTCGACCTGATCCGTGCGGACAAGGTGGTACCGGGCTATGCGGAGAAGATGATGAAGGCACACGGGAAGACAAACTTCTCGATAGCAAAACATGCAACGTTCTTCATCCCGCAGAAGCAGGTGGATATCTCGCAGGGAGTCCTCAAAAACTGATATGAAACATGTATAACCAGTTCATTAAAATAGAATCATTCCAATAATATCAATTCCATGATTACACACAGCGTCTTTCCGATTGCCCTTTGCGACAACGGAAACCGCTATCCCCACTGCACGATGGAATCTCCGTGTCTCTGACGTGCAGCCACCTGAGGGCGTGTCATTATTCACCAAAATGAGTCTCGACACGCCCTCTCGGGGGATAAAATCTTGAATTAACAACAACAATGAAACATACCCTTTTATTTCTTCTTATGATCTGTGCTTGTACGTTGCAAGCCACCGCTACAGGCAAACAGCCGAGACTGACCGATGATGAGTTGATGACTCTTGTCCAGAAACAAACTTTCCGTTACTTTTGGGATTTTGCCCATCCCGAGTCCGGTCTGGCCCGTGAGCGCAGCAATGACCGCCTCGAGATAGCAACCATCGGTGGTTCGGGCTTTGGGGTAATGGCAATTATAGTCGGTGTGGAACGTGGGTTCATCACCCGTGAGCAAGGCGCTGAGCGGCTGCTCAAAATAGTGGAGTTCCTCAATAAAGCCGATAGCTATCATGGCATCTGGGCACATTGGATGGACGGGGCTACCGGAAAGACCATTCCTTTCAGCAGGAAAGACGATGGAGCCGATTTGGTGGAATCTGCCTTTATGTTCGAAGGACTGCTGGCGGCACACCAGTATTTCACTCACGATAATCCGACAGAGAATCGGATACGAGGGCTGATCAATACCCTGTGGCATCAGGCAGAGTGGGACTGGTTCACCCGTGGAGGTGAAGATGTGCTTTATTGGCATTGGTCACCCAATAACGGATGGGCGATGAACCATCAGCTGAAAGGGCAGAACGAGTGCCATATCACTTATATTCTGGCGGCTTCTTCGCCTACTTATCCGATTCGTGAATCGGTGTATCATAAGGGGTGGGCCAACTCTATTACATTCAAGAACGGAAAAGAATATTACGGCATCCGCTTGCCCCTGGGCACCGACTTTGGCGGCCCTCTCTTCTTTACACATTATTCCTATCTCGGCCTCGATCCGCGCGGACTCAAAGACAGTTATGCCGACTACGGTGAGCAGATGAAAGCACATACCCTGATCAACCGTGCTTATTGCATCGATAATCCGAAGAAGTATAAAGGATACGGCCGCAAATGCTGGGGACTGACAGCGAGCGACAATCATCAGGGTTACTCGGCACATTGCCCGCAGAACGACTTGGGAGTGATTACCCCGACCGCAGCCATCTCTTCCATTCCTTATACTCCGGAACATTCTCTGGAGGCTATGCGTTATTTCTACGAAGAATTGGGCGACCGCCTGTGGGGAGAATATGGCTTTAAGGATGCCTTCAACCTGACAGAAAACTGGTTTGCTTCCTCTTATCTCGCCATCGATCAGGGACCGATTATTGTGATGATTGAAAACTATCGCTCAGGCTTGATATGGAAACTCTTCATGAGTCATCCCGATGTACAGAGAGGATTGAAGAGACTGGGGTTCGGCTCAGAAGAATAAGATATACCATAGATTACAACCATGAAACAACTATTCCTTCTTTTACTCGCTTTGGGGGCTCCCGCCCTTGCCCTTGCGCAAGACATGCGGCAAGATACTTATTGCAACCCGCTGAACATAGATTATACCTATATGATCTATAACTCCGACAAGGACATTTCCTACCGCTCGGGTGCCGATCCGGCAGTGGTCAGGTTCCGTGGAGAGTATTATATGTTCGTCACCCGTTCCAATGGATACTGGCACTCTAAAGATCTGCTGGACTGGGATTTTATCGCCCCCAAAGACTGGTATCCGCAGGGGAGCAACGCTCCGGCCGCGCATAACTATAAAGACTCAGTGCTTTATGTCACCGGTGATCCTTCGGGTTCTATGAGTATTCTCTATTCCGACAATCCGAAGAGCGGCGAATGGAAAGCTACACCCGCCATCCTTCATAACCTGCAGGACCCCGATCTTTTTATCGACGACGATGGCAAAGCCTATATGTTCTGGGGTTCGTCCAATGTTTATCCCATCCGGGGTATGGAACTGGATAAGAATCACCGGTTCCTTCCGAAAGGAGAAGTGAAGGAGCTTTTCAATCTCGACATGCCGCGCCACGGCTGGGAACGTTTCGGTGAGAATCATAGCGATACCGTTTTAGGAGGATATATCGAAGGCCCGTGGCTGACCAAGCACAACGGGAAGTATTATATGCAGTATGGTGCTCCCGGTACCGAATTCAATGTCTATGCCGACGGTGTTTATGTAGCCGATCATCCGATGGGGCCTTACACCTATCAGAAGCACAATCCCGTGTCATACAAACCGGGGGGATATATGAACGGAGCCGGACACGGCAGTACGGTTCAGGGGCCCGGCGGAGAGTATTGGCATTTTGCTTCGATGGCTCTTTCCATCAACGTCAACTGGGAACGCCGGCTCTGCATGTTTCCTGCCGGATTCGATAAAGACGGTATTATGTACGTGGACACCCGCTTCGGCGATTATCCCCGCTATGCTCCGGCCGTACCCGGCAAGAAGGGGCAGTTCCGTGGATGGATGCTCCTTTCTTATCGCAAACCGGTGACGGCATCTACTGCGAAAGGTGAGTTCGGACCGGATGCATTGACGGATGAAAGAACCAAGTCTTTCTGGCTGGCGGAAGCAAATGATGAACGTCAGTGGGTACTGATCGACCTGGAGAAACCTGCCCGTGTCTGTGCCGTACAGGTGAATTATCACGACTATCGGAGTAATCTATACGGTCGGATTCCCGGATTGCGTCACCGCTATGTGATTGAGGGCTCTTCCGACGGGGAGACCTGGAATATACTGGTCGATCGCCGGAGCAGCTATAAGGATACGCCGAATGACTATGTAGAACTTGAAGTCCCGACTACCGCACGCTATATCCGCTATAAGAATATAGACGTACCTACTCCGAATCTGGCTATTTCTGAACTGCGTGTATTCGGACTCGGGTTCGGCAAGGCTCCCCGGTCACCTCAAAAGCTGGCTCTGGATCGGCACACCGACCGTCGTGATGTTACCGTTCGCTGGGAGCCGGTGAAAGGGGCTCAGGGATACAACGTCCTGTGGGGGATCGCCCCTGATAAGTTATACAGTTCGTGGATGGTGTACGGTGGCAATGAGTTGGAGATGAAATCGCTGACTATCGATCAGGATTATTATTTTGCTGTGGAAGCCTTTAACGAAAATGGTGTATCTTTACCTTCCGAAACTAAATATGTAGAATAATACCGAATAACCATGAAACAGTTTGTCCTTTTCTTTATCAGTCTCTTTCTTTTGAGCGTGGGTGCCCGTTCGCAAGAGATGTATCAAAAGAAAGTTTTTATCTCTTCCCGGGGTGATTCTCTCAATTACCGTCTACTTCGTCCCGAGGTGGAAAAGACGGGACTGCAATATCCTTTGGTACTCTTTCTGCACGGTGCCGGTGAGCGGGGGAGTGATAACGAGAAGCAGTTGACACATGGTGGTCAGATGTTTCTCAATCCGGTGAACCGAGAGAAGTATCCGGCATTTGTCCTTGTACCTCAATGTCCCGAAAAAGACTATTGGGCGTATACCTCCCGTCCCTCTTCCTTTATTCCTTCGGAGATGCCGGTAGGACAAGAGATCACTCCTGTACTGCGTGCAGTAAAAGAGTTGTTGGATACCTATCTTGATTTGCCTCAGGTGGATCGTAACCGTATCTATGTGGTCGGTCTTTCTATGGGAGGCATGGCGACGTACGATCTTGCTGTCCGTTTTCCCGATACGTTTGCTGCTGCCGTTCCCATCTGCGGGACCGTGAATCCGGTGCGTCTGGCCGATGCGGCAAATGTTCGTTTCCGTATTTTTCACGGTGATGCCGACAATGTAGTGCCTGTAGAAGGCTCGCGTGAGGCTTATAGAGCGTTGAAGAACTTGGGAGCGGAAGTGGAATATATTGAGTTTCCCGGTTGTAATCATGGAAGCTGGAATCCGGCTTTCAACTATCCCGGATTCATGGAGTGGATCTTTGCTCAGCGTAAGAGATAAAGAACTTTATAGTTAAGTATACTATTTAAAGAGGAAGTCAAAATTCGTATTCACCGCAGATTTGCACAGATAAATATTATTGATTGTCAGTAGATTAAAAATCGTTTTGTGTAAATCTGTGCGATCTGTGGTGAACTATGATATACTCTCTTTGAGGTAACGGTTATCCATCGTCCGCAAGAACTATTTGTCTTCCTTTTCTTTGGGAGAGGACAGGGAAGAAGTCTTCTCTTCATAGTCCCCGTTTGCTTTAATCAGTTCTATCAGCTTTTCTACGGCTTCTTCTTCCGGAATATTCTTTTCAATGCATTCCTTCTGTTTATAAAGACTGATTTTGCCACGTCCGGCTCCTACATAACCGTAGTCGGCGTCTGCCATTTCGCCCGGTCCGTTGACAATGCATCCCATGATGCCTATCTTGAGCCCCTTCAAGTGGGAGGTGGCTTCTTTGACGCGGGCAATCGTACTTTGCAGGTTGAACAGTGTTCGTCCGCATCCCGGGCAAGAAATATATTCAGTCTTGCTGGTGCGGATACGTCCTGCCTGCAGAATTCCGAAAGCAGTGGCATCAATCACTGCATGGCTCAGTTTGCCTTGGTTGAAGAGATAAATTCCGTCACACAATCCGTCAAAGATCAAGGCTCCCATATCCGCACCGGCTTTGACCTGCAAGTCTTCAGCTGTATCTTCGGCATAGTGTTGGAAGAAGATAACCGGATTCTGTAATCCCTCCACCGTCAGTTGATGTGCCAGGGCACGATGTTCGCCTACACGGTTCGGGTGGTTGCTTTGTGAGACAACGACTGCTTCGGGGTGTTGCTTCAGGCATGCGACAACTTTCCGGGTAAGCGCCATGTAAGGGGTAAAGAGGAATTTCAGTTCGGCTGCGCATGTTTCCATTAACTCCAATTGTGCATAATTGAAGGCAGGCCACGTGTCAGGTTCTCCTTTCCATACGTCGGCATCGAGGATGTATTGAACTCCGGGTTCTGTCTGTTCGGGCAAAGCACGTCCGGCATAAATGTAATCCGGTGTAAATTGCGGATGGGTCTCCATACGTCCGTCCATGCGGTCGGCAAGTACCACGGGCAGATGGTTTCCGCCGATATTGCGTACCGGCCGTGTTTTACGGCGTACCGGAGAAAGGTAGTTGAAATCCGGAGCTTCCATGCCGGGAATGTACGGATGGTTCCGGCGACTTGTAATATAGTCCACCAACTTGCGTGCCACGGGAATCTCAGCTTCCGGTTCTTCACTCAGCGAGACACGGATCGTATCGCCCAGCCCGTCAGCCAACAATGCGCCGATGCCCAAAGCCGATTTGATACGTCCGTCTTCTCCGTCGCCGGCTTCCGTAACACCTAAGTGGAGAGGGAATGACATGCCTTCCTGTTCCATCACTGATACCAACAGGCGTACGGTCTTTACCATTACCACCGTGTTGGATGCTTTGATTGAGATGACGACATCCGTAAACTTCTCGTCTACGCAGATGCGCAGGAATTCCATGCACGACTCTACCATACCTTCCGGCGTGTCACCGTAGCGTGACATGATGCGATCGGACAGTGAGCCGTGGTTCACCCCGATACGGACGGCTGTATGATTCTCTTTACAGATATTCAGGAAGGGGACGAAGCGGTCACGTATCTTTTGCAGTTCGGCGGCATATTCCTCGTCGGTATATTCCAGTTGTTTGAAAGTGCGTCCGGGATCTACGTAGTTGCCGGGATTGATGCGCACTTTCTCGGCATATTGTGCCGCTACATCGGCTACTTTCGGGCTGAAGTGTACATCGGCCACAAGCGGAACCATATAGCCGGTACTGCGCAGGCCGATATTGATGTTCATCAGGTTTTCGGCCTCTTTTACCCCCTGTGTAGTGAGACGGACATATTCTCCGCCGGCATCTACAATGCGCTTTGCCTGGGCCACACAAGCCTCGGTGTCTTGTGTGGGGGTATTTGTCATCGACTGGATACGGATAGGATTGGGGCCGCCCAATGGAACGGCCCCAATATTCACTTCCGAAGTTTCCCGTCGGGAGTAGTTGAATAAATCCATCTTTTTAGTTTGTTTTAAACTCGTACTTAATTTCTTTCAGTTCTTCGTTAGCCTTTACGATTTTCTTTTTCAGTCCTTCTTTATAGGCTATGAATTTTGTTTCGAGTTCTTTATCTTCCAATGAAAGCATTTGTACGGCAAGGATGGCGGCGTTCAGTGCGCCGTTGATACCCACAGTCGCTACAGGAATCCCCGGAGGCATCTGTACGATCGCCAGAAGGGCGTCCATTCCGTCAAGAGACGATTTGATGGGTACACCGATGACCGGCAGCGGGGTCGATGCGGCAATCACGCCCGGCAGATGGGCAGCCATACCGGCAGCAGCGATAATTACTTTAATGCCGCGTGAGCGGGCATTCTTGGCAAACTCTTCCACAGCTTCGGGAGTGCGGTGAGCCGAGAGGGCGTTCATTTCGAACGGTACATGGAGATCGTTGAGCAACTGTGCGGCCTTTTCCATGACAGGAAGGTCGGAAGTGCTACCCATGATAATGCTTACGATTGGAGTCATATTTATTCTACTTTTGAGATTGATTGATAACGAGATGGAATGAATCAACTTCACCACAGATTACACAGATTCTCATAGATTAATGATTTACTTTATCGATAATAAGATTAAAAGTTCTGTGAGAATCTGTGTAATCTGTGGTGAGACCATTCAAGACTAAGCAAGTGGTAATGAATGAATCGGGAAAGCCTTTATGCATTTACCACTGCTTTGTATCCTTCGGCATCCAGCAAGTTGTCAAGGTCTGCTGCATTGGCAGGTTTCATTTTGATGAGCCAGCCTTCGCCATACGGATCTTTATTCACTAATTCCGGATTCTCTTCCAGTGCCGGGTTTTGTTCTACCACTTCACCGGCTACGGGCAGGAAGAGGTCAGAGATTGTTTTAACTACTTCGATCGTACCGAACACTTCTCCCGCTTCCAGTGTTTCGCCTTCAGTAGGAATATCGACAAATACGATGTCGCCCAGTTGCTCCTGAGCGTAGTCGGTGATACCTACATAAGCTACATTGCCTTCGAGGCGGATCCATTCGTGTTCGTTAGTGTACTTTACATTCTGTGGGAAGTTCATAATGATTAGTTTTTAGGATTGATACTATGTTTAAAATAAAAATATACGGAACAAAACATTGCTGAGCGGATGGAGCACCAGCAGTGAGCAGACGAAACCGACGGTAAAGCCGGCAAGTACTTCGCCGAGGGTGTGATGTTGCAGGATGATGCGTGCCGAACCCAATATCCCCGCCACGAGGATGAAGAGGCATAGCCACCACACCGGATTATAACTGAACAGCGCGCTGAACGAAACCAGTCCGCCCACGATGCCGCCCATACCTGCCATGTGTTCGCTCAGTTTCCACTTCAGATTGACAATGATGCAGATGACCAGCACCACCAGTGAAGCCAGTATAATGCCCGTCATGTACCAGGGAATGTTCAGCTTGTGCATCATCATCAGGCAGAATACGTACGAGATGATGGTAAGCAGGATCGGTACATAGCGTTTCTTACGGTCGCTCAGGTCCTGGCGGGCAAAGCCATTCACTTTGCGGAACAGGAAGATGGTCATGGTAGGCATCAGGATGGTGAAGCAGTAGACAATTCCCAATACGATGAGTTTGTACTGCAACGGCATGATGCGTAGGTAAGAGAACAGGAACAATACCAGAAAAGCCAGGAAGGGGATAGAGAATGGAGTCAGTATTCCCGAAATGATTCTGGCCGTACGGATCAGTGTCCTGTCAGCTATGATATGTTGCTCTATCTTCTCTTCTTCAGCCATTTTGTTTGTTTCTTTTATTATGCTTTTTTATTTTCTCAGTCTTGCCACCGGAATGTTGAGTTGCTGGCGGTACTTGGCCACCGTGCGGCGTGCGATGGGATATCCTTTCTCTTTCAGTATTTCGGCCAGTTCGTCATCGGTCAGCGGTTTCTTTTTGTCCTCGCTGTCGATGCATTCTTTCAGGATCTTCCGTATCTCGCGTACCGACATCTCTTCACCGTCTTCGGTGGTGTATCCGTCGCTGAAGAAGAACTTCAGGGGATAAATGCCGTAATTCGTTTGCACGTATTTGCTGTTGCTGACGCGTGAGATGGTCGAGATGTCCAGCCCGGTGCGTTCCGCCACGTCCTTCAGGATCATCGGGCGGAGCAATGACTCGTCGCCTTCGAGGAAGAAGGGGCGTTGCAGGTCGATGATGGCCTGCATGGTGGTCATCAATGTATTCTGGCGTTGCTTCACGGCGTCGATGAAGCCTTGTGCGGCGTCCATCTTCTGCTTGAGGAACATCATGGCCTCTTTCGATTCTTTCGATTGGTTGGCCTTGTTCTTCGTATGTTCCTCTACCATCTCCGTGAAGTCGCGGCTCATGCGCAGCTCCGGCAGATTGCGGTTGTTGAGGCTGATGTTGATGGTTCCGTCATCGTAGGTGTCTACTATGAAATCGGGGACGATCTGTTGCAGGTTCCGTCCGATGGCTTCACCCAGCGATGCGCCCGGACGGGGGTTGAGCTTGGTGATCTCTTCAAGTGCCTTATAGAAGTGTTCTTCGTTCAGTCCCAGCTTTTTGATGATCTTTTCCCAATGCTTGCGGGTGAACTCTTCGTAACATTCACTGATGATTTCTTCTTCCGTCTCCAGCAGAGGGTCTGTGCAGTGGGACTGTTTTTTGCGGCGGATCTGTATCAGCAGGCATTCCTGCAGGCTGCGTGCGCCCAGTCCGGGAGGGTCGAAATCTTGTACGATTCTCAGGGCTTCCTCCAGTTCCTCTTCCGTAGCGTTGATACCGGCGTAGATGGCCAGTTCGTCACCGATGCTTTCGAGGGATTTGCGGAGCAGGCCGTCGTCGTCCAGCGAACCGATCAGGTATTCCGCCAGTTCGCGCTGATGTTCGGTCAGGTTGCGTTCGCCGAGCTGTTCTCTCAGGATTTCGTAGAATGACGTTGCGTCCGAAAACGGAATCTCTTCTGCCTGCTCGCCTTTGGAGCGGTTGTTTTCCTGAAGTTTATAGTCGGGGATGTCGTCTTCGGTCAGATAGTCGCTCAGCGAGTCATAGTCCGTATCGCCTTCCGTCTCTCCTTCGGAGGTTTCGGCAGGGGTGGTCTCGTCGGAGGTGTTTTCTTCTTTGCCTTCTTCAAGGGCGGGATTCTCCAGCAGTTCGGCATGTACACGGTCTTCCAGTTCCACAGCCGGTAGCTCCAGTAGTTTCACTACCAGAATCTGCTGCGGTGAGAGCGTTTGTATCTGCTGCTGCGCCTGCGATTGTATCTGACGGGAACCTTGTGCCATACGTTTAATGCTTTACAGTTTTTGTTTCTCGCTACAAAAGTAATGAATTGTTCGATATAGCGAAATGATTTATCCGATAAAAGGAGTTAAAGGAAAAACCGGAGGGAGCGGGGAAGACATGGAGGGGGTGTTCCGGAAAGATATTCCCGGCCTCTTCCATGGCGGGACGGTTATTGCTCTGCTGTGAATCTTATTTGCTTTATCTCCTTTGTCAATTCATCCTTTGTTCCTATCTTTGCCATCATAACTTTAATATATACCATTATGTTCAGCAAAGAGACATATACGCAGCGCAGAGCCCTGCTGAAAAAAACATTAGGCTCCGGAGTACTGTTGTTTCTGGGAAACGACGAGTGTGGATTGAACTACGAGGACAATACGTTCCGCTATCGTCAGGATTCTACCTTTCTCTACTACTTCGGCCTTTCGTTTGCCGGGCTTTCGGCTATAATCGACATTGATGAAGATAAGGAAATTATATTCGGTGATGAACTGACCATCGATCATATCGTATGGATGGGGACTCAGCCCACACTGAAGGAAAAGAGTGAGCGGGTGGGAGTGGACATCACCATGCCTTCGGCCGACATTGTGAGCTATCTGCACAAGGCGGTACAGAAGGGACAGGCCATCCATTACCTGCCGCCCTACCGTGCAGAGCATAAACTGAAGTTGATGGACTGGCTGGGAGTGCCTCCCGCGCGTCAGGAGGGTTCGGTGCCGTTTATCCGTGCGGTGATCGCGCAGCGTAACTACAAGTCGGCCGAAGAGATTGTCGAAATCGAGAAGGCCTGCGATATTACGGCGGATATGCACATTACGGCCATGAAGATCCTGCGTCCCGGGATGCGCGAGTGGGAAGTATCGGCAGCCATGGAAGCCGTGGCGCATGCCGCAGGGGGTGACCTTTCGTTTGCTACCATCGCTACGGTGAACGGACAGACGCTCCACAACCATTATCATGGCAATATCGTCAAGCCGGGCGATCTGTTCCTGATCGATGCCGGCGCAGAAACGGAGATGGGTTATGCAGGCGATATGTCGTCTACCGTTCCTGCCGATAAAAAGTTTACCCGGCGCCAGCGCGAGGTTTACGAGATACAGAACGCCATGCACCTGGAGTCGGTGAAAGCACTTCGTCCGGGTATTCCTTATATGGATGTATACGACTTGTCGGCACGTGTGATGGTCGAAGGTTTGAAAGGACTCGGGCTGATGAAGGGAAATGCCGAAGACGCCGTGCGCGAGGGTGCACATGCTTTGTTCTATCCTCACGGGCTGGGACACATGATGGGGCTCGACGTGCATGACATGGAGAATCTGGGTGAACTCTGGGTGGGCTATAACGGACAGCCCAAGAGCACGCAGTTCGGCCGTAAGTCGCAGCGTCTGGCCATTCCGTTGGAGCCGGGTTTTGTACATACCGTGGAGCCGGGCATCTACTTTATTCCCGAACTGATAGATCTCTGGAAGGGCCAGAAGAAGTTCACCGACTTTATCAATTACGATAAAGTGGAGACTTACAAAGACTTCGGAGGCATCCGCAATGAGGAGGATTATCTGATAACCGAGACAGGCGCCCGCCGCTTAGGAAAGAAGATTCCGCTGACACCGGACGAGGTGGAAGCGTTAAGATAGTTTTTTTTTTTTCATTAGTTGAAGTATTACTAAGATGTGAATCCAGGTAATACATATTAAGTTTTTATTATGTCCGGATAGTGATCCGGTCGATTTATTTTAAATTTTGTTAATATGGGGTTGCCCGGATGTGAATCCGGGCAATCTTTTTTTTTATCGATTTTTTTAAATAAAATCAGGAAAGGATTGTTTTTCTGATTTTAATAAGATACTTTTGTTGAAAATCTGAATCGTTTACTGTCTTAGGCGGAATTTAGTCATTGAAACGGATATTTGCCGTTTACGAAATAAGAATGTTACTGATTCTGATAAGACATTATACGGAGATAACTTAACTTTTTTTTTTTCATAGCATTATGATGTCACTTAGATGTGAATCGGGGTGGCAGATCTCTTTTATAATAAGATAATATTAATGAATTTTTCTAATTGACAAAGATTGTTTGGATGTGAATCCGGGCAATCTTTTTTTTGTTGTTTCTTGAAAAAAAGAGAAGAAAGAGTTGTTTTTAAAATTTTAAGGGCATACCTTTGGGAGAATTAAATAATTTTCTAATACTAACCTTTACTAATCCTATAAAAACATGAGTGGATTGTATTATAACTTGGCGTTGCGAAACAGTGATGTAGGAAATAAAGAATCTGAAAAACTGTATTATTGTGTTTTAAAAAACAGAGGAATGGTGGACCAGGAAACATTTGTCAATTATCTGAGCCAGATTTCCGGGGTTCAAGAGGCCTTGTGCTTAGCAATGATTTCAAAATTAGGCGCAGCCGTTATCAATTATCTGCAAGACGGGCGAAGTGTGGATATTCCGCATTTGGGTACTTTTAACCTAACGGCGAGCAGTACCGGCGTAAAAACGCTTGATGAGGCGAAAGCATCACAGATAAAGGCCATCAACTTGCGCTTTTCTACTAAAGAAGAGACTGACTTAGTGTTGAGCCGTTGTGCATTAACCCGAAGTGTCTCATTGACAAACTTAAACGATGTAATTAAAGAAAAGGATCCGGGAGGTGATATCGTAGATGATCCCACTGCATAAATAGTATCAAATATTTATTTATAACTTTAGATAAGCCGCTGGAAACAGCGGCTTTTTTATTACAAATAGGATTTCTCGGTAATCTGACTGGGAAATATCAATATGCCGTTCTCAGGGCTACAGAAAAGTGTCATCGAGATGACAAAAAATCATCGTCTCGATCTCGATTTTTAAAGATTGAAATAACAATTTCTTGCTTCTGGTAAAATAAGTATATATTATCCTCTCCTATAAATAGGTATTAAAAGGATACAGGTGTAAACAGGCTCTTCTTCTTTCTCATACTTTATTTTTAAATACTTCTTTCGATTACTTTTGTTTTTACCCATCGATATATTACTTTTGTCCGTTACAGACAGAAAAACGATAAAACCATTCACAAATATTCAATTCATAAACTATGCGTAAATTAAAAAATGTCCTCCGGGCATCTTCATGCTGTGCTTTTTCAATCTTAATGTGTCTCCCGGCCGCCGGGCAGAATGCATGGAGCGAAGCTGACTGCGTGACCCTGCTGGACAGTACCTCGGTAACTGTGCAGCCAAACGGCTCCGGAAGTTTTGCCGTGTACAAATCGTTTAAAGTACAGACTCCCAAAGGGGCAGTGAATAACCATGTGATCAAGTATGATTATGATCCGCTGACAGCCTTTGCCCGTTTCAAACAAGTCACCGTGCAGCGTGCCAACGGCGAAACCATACAGGTGGACGTGACCAAGACCTGCGATTATGCCGCTCCGGCAAGGGCTATTTATTGGGGAGCCCGTCAGATCATGCTCGAACTCGGACGCCTGGAGTCGGGAGATGTCGTTTCCTACGAAATCAGTAAGAAAGGCTTTACTTATGCTCTGCTGGCAGGAGCTGAAGATGATGACGCACGTTTCATTCCGCCCATGCGCGGGCAGTTCTACGACATTGTTCCTTTTTGGGTGAATGAACCCACCCGCCGCAAGGTATACGTTGTCAGTATGCCGATGGAAAAAGAGCTTCAGTTCCAGTTCTATAACGGTGCCTGTACCTCGTCAATGCGTTATGAGGACGGGCGAAAGGTATATACGTTTGCCGTGGACGAAGTGCTTCCTTTCCGGAAAGAGTCCAATATGGTGGATCTTTTTGACGAAGCCCCGAAGCTGATGATGTCGTCTACCCCGAAATGGGAAGATAAGTCGCTCTGGTTTCACGACCTGAACGAGGCATACGGCAGTTTTGCCGCACTGCCCGAGGCTCAGAAGAAAGTGGACGAACTGATAAAGGGAAAAAAGACCGAAATGGAGAAAATCGCCGTATTGACCCATTGGGTAGCCGATAATATCCGTTATGCGGGCATCACCATGGGCGAAGGCGAGGGCTTTACGCTCCATAATACGAAGATGAACTACACCGACCGCTGCGGAGTATGCAAGGACATTGCCGGCACACTGATCTCTTTCCTGCGTATGGCGGGATTTGAGGCCTATCCGGCCATGACGATGGCGGGAAGCCGCATCGAAAGCATCCCTGCCGATCACTTTAACCACTGTGTGGCAGTGGTGAAGCTGGCGAATGGGACGTATATGCCCCTCGATCCTACTTGGGTTCCTTTCTGCCGCGAGTTGTGGAGCAGTGCCGAGCAGCAGCAGAACTATCTGCCCGGCATTCCGGGAGGTTCCGACCTGTGCCTGACTCCGGTTTCGGCTCCCGAGAATCATTATGTCCGCATCACTGCCGATAACAAAATCGATGCAAAGGGCACGCTGAAAGGCTCGTTTACCATCACCGCCGAAGGTCAGTCGGACAGCAGCATCCGCCGCATCTTTACGCAGGGCTGGCAGACCGAATGGCAAAGCACGATGGAAAGCCAGTTGCTCAACGTATCTCCCAAAGCCCGTATGCTCGGAGTGGACTACGGAAAGGCGCCGAAGGATTATCAGACAGGCCCCATTCGCATCACGTTCCGTTACGAGATACCGGACTATGCGCTGGTCGGTGACCGGGAATTATTGTTGAAACCGATGGTGATGAACAACCTATATACGAGCGTTCTCTCGTTCCTGCGCATCGATACCGGCTTGGAAACCCGCCAATACGGCTTCCGTGATGCTTGCTCTCGTCTGGTCGAATTGGACGAAACGATTGCCCTGCCTCGGGGATATCGTCTGGCGGGAGAGCCGCGCAGCGAACAAAAGGCCGCTCCGGCAGCCGACTTCGAAGGCTCGTTGCAGCAGGTTGGCAACAAACTGGTGCTGAAACAGAAACTCGCCTTGAAGAAGCGCATCTATCGGGCAGCCGACTGGGAAGGATTCCGTGCTGCGGTGAATGCCTACAAAAGCTTTGCGGATTATTTGATTGTTAAACTCTAAAAAGATGATCGTCACACATGACTAAAATATATACCCTTCTGCTCCTCTGCTTGTTTGCGCTGACTCTTCCGGTCACCGCCCGGGAAGCGGAATTTAAGAAAATCAAAGAAAGCTGGACCCTGCAGGCTGATGGTACGCAGGTTTATCGTCAGTCGAAAGTCCTGACGCTGTACACTCACACGGCCATGAACCGCACGTATGGGGAGTCGTTCATTACGTACGATCCCCGTTATCAGACTTTGCAGATTCACGAGTCGTATACCCGCCAGAAAGACGGAAATATCGTCAAGACCCCCGCCAATGCTCTGGTCGAAGTGCTCCCCTCGGCAGCAGCCAATGCGCCGGCATTCAATGCTTTGCGCGAGATGGTAGTCGTACACACCGGGCTGGAACTCGGAGCTACCATCTATCTGGACTATTCCATTACAACCAAACCGGGATATTTGCCGGGGATTCAGATCTGCCGGTTGCTGGAGCACTCTTCGCCGGTGAAGGAGTACGAGATCAGCATCACCATTCCCCGGGGGCAACATTTGGAATATGCCCTTAACAACCACAAGGCGAAAGCTTCCGTAACCGAATCCGAAGGGATGAAGCAAGTCAGCTGGACCCTGAAGAATCTGCCCGCCCTCAGCCGTGAGCCGCAGGTGTCGGTGATCGGCGGTGATTTGCCTCTGCTGACTGCCACGACTGAGGAGAAACCCCTGTCGTTTCTGACGTCACAATGGCAACCGGAAGGAGATGCAGGGATTCGTGCGCTGGCCGGAAAACTGACTGCCGGAGCGAAGGACGATAAAGAAAAAGTAACCGCGATACGTGACTATGTGATTGATAATCTTTACTATTCGTCCCTCCCGTTGGCGGAAAGCGGTTATCGCATCCGTCCCGCCGCAGAGGTGATCCGTTCGGCATACGGCACGGAGGCCGAGAAGGCGAATCTGATGGCCGCATTGCTGAAAGCGGCCGGACTGAAAGCCGGGATAGGGGCGGTCTGCGCTCCGTCCGAGAATACGGCATCACTGGGAGTAGGCAGCATCCGCGAACTGTTTGTGTGGACCGACGCCGGAGGCAGCCAACAGGCTCTGTCACTGAAAGGCAAAACTCCCTCAGCCGTTTCCTGGCAGAAAGATTATGCCTATGTAGCTTCATTGACGCAGCCGTTTGAACTGAATCTTCCACCGGTTACCCTGAGAAAAGACTATGCATTGCAGCCCGACGCGGCAAATGCCAAAGATGGCTATCTGGTCTTCACCCTCCCCGTAGAGCGTGGCAGCCTGGCCGATTCCCAGTACGTCCGGTTCAATAGCCAGCGCACTTCGAACCTTTTGTTGCCCGGACTGGCGGATGAATCTTTCACCTATACCATAGATACTCCTGCAGGTATGGAACCTGTCACTCGGCCGATGGAGAAGAAGATGGACAATGCCGTAGGTACATTAACCATTTCCATCCGTCCCGAAGGAGCGAAAACGCGAGTGATCCGGAGCCTGAAGTTGAAGAAACAGATGATTCGCCCGGCGGATTATGCCGCTTTCCGTCAACTGATGACAGAGTACGGGGCAGTGGACGGGCTGACGCTGGTGTACAGAAAACCTCTTCCCTGATCCCTCTTTTCGACAGGAAGAGACAGTATATGTGTGCTATTATTCAGATTTAATAACTCAAAATATAACAATGAAGATGTAGCGGGAGCTGCCCGCAAAGGACATAGGCCGGTATCCGGCGGAACGGTCTTCAAACGATAAGCGGTGATTCGTGGAAAGAGGATGTGTCGAAACTCGCATTCACCACAGATTACACGAATGTATACAGATGGATACTGTTATCTATCAATAGATTAAGTTCGTCCTGTGAAGTTCTGTATCACTCTGTGGTGAGTTATGGCATACCTCCGTTCTGCAGGTCACGCTCCGTAGAGCTCCTCTCCTGTGCCTCTCTGCCTATGCAGCTCTGTAGTGAAACAGGCTTCCGCGACATCTTTTAGGGAGGAACCCTTATGAGAAAACTATTATTGCTCTTATTCTCAGCACTTTTTGTGCTGTCAGCCCAGGCTGAAGATGTGCTGCGCCTGATGACCTACAACGTCCGTAACGCCAATGGCATGGACGGTATATGCAATTATCAGCGTGTAGCCAATGTGATCAACAACGCCCGTCCGGACATCGTTGCCATCCAGGAACTGGACAGCATGACTGCCCGGAGCAACCGGACCGATGTTCTCAAGGAACTGGCGGAACGCACTCAATTGCATCCCTGCTTTGCGCCTGCCATCGATTATGACGGAGGAAAGTATGGCATCGGTATACTTTCGAAAGAGACTCCGCTCCGTGTGCAAACCTTCGCCCTTCCGGGACGTGAAGAGGCACGCACGCTGCTTGTCGCCGAGTTCCCGGAGTATGTCTTTGCGTGTACGCACCTCTCTCTGACCGAAGAGGATCGGATGAAGTCTCTCGAAATCCTGAAGTCCGTTACAGCCGATACCCGGAAACCTTTCTTCCTTGCCGGTGACTTCAACTCGGATGCCGACTCCGGCTTTATCAAAGATTTGAAGAGTACATTCCAGATACTTTCCAACCCGAAGCAGCCCACTTATCCGGCTTCCGAACCGAAGGAGACGCTCGACTACCTGATTGCTCTGAAACAGGAAACGCCTACTTTTGTTGTCAACTCGGCCCGGGTGATCGATGAGCCTCTGGCGTCCGATCATCGTCCTTTGTTGGTAGAAGTACGGATGGCGGTACCCGAGAATCGGATTTGCCGTACCAAACCCTATCTTCAGAATCCCGTAGGAGGTGGAATCACAGTGATGTGGCAGACCAACGTGCCGGCCTATTGCTGGGTGGAGTACGGCACGGACCCTTCCAACCTGAAGCGCGCACGTACCCTTCTGGATGGTCAAGTTGTTTGTGGCAATACTCTTCACAAGATTCGCCTCGATAGTTTGCAGCCCGGACAGAAATATTATTATCGTACCTGTTCGCAGGAGATCCTGCTTTACCAGGCCTACAAAAAGGTGTTTGGCAATACAGCCCGTACAGAACTCAGGGAGTTCACGTTACCCGCAGCCGGTGATGACAGTTTTACGGCTGTGGTGTTCAACGACCTGCATAAACAATCGAAGACGTTTCAGGCATTGTGCGAACAGATAAAGGGGATTGGCTATGATTTTGTAGTGTTCAACGGCGATTGTGTAGACGACCCCGCCAATCACGATCAGGCAACAGCCTTTATCAGCGAACTGACCGAAGGCGTAGAGGGTGACCGCGTACCTGTCTTCTTTATGCGCGGCAATCACGAGATCCGGAATGCCTATTCGGTAGGCCTGCACAGCCTGTTCGATTATGTAGGCGATAAGACTTACGGCTCCTTCAACTGGGGAGATACCCGTATCGTAATGCTCGATTGCGGTGAAGATAAGCCGGATGATCATTGGGTATACTACGGCCTCAACGACTTTACGAAGCTGCGTAATGACCAGGTAGGATTTTTGAAGCGTGAGCTTGCTTCCAAAGAATTTAAGAAAGCCGCTAAGCGGATTCTGATTCATCACATTCCGCTTTACGGAAACGACTACGAGAATCTGTGTTCCGGGCTTTGGGGTAAACTTCTGGAGAAAGCACCTTTCAATATCAGCCTTAACGCGCACACACATGAATATGCCTATCATCCCAAAGGCAGCCTTGGCAATAACTTCCCGGTGATTATCGGTGGCGGTTATAGCATGAAAAGTGCAACGGTAATGGTGATTGAGAAGAAGAAGGACATACTTAAGGTGAAAGTACTCAATACCAAAGGAGAAGTGTTGTTGGAACTTACCGTCTGATAACGTCTCCCTTCCGAAAAAAATAGCGGGAGAGGATGTGTTTAAATCCTGATTTAGAAAGGGAGAGCTTCTCATTTGAAATTTGCCTGCCCTTATGAACAATGAAAAGAGCCATGTCAAACTCTATTTTTGAGTAATGATATGGCTCTTTTATGTTTATGGATTACAGTCTGTAACTTTTTAGAGTGCTCACTTTAGTTGCGGCACATTCACTTCTTTTATTTAATTATGTATGTAATTCGAGTATAAACCTGCTCCCCTTGGTATAACTGGTATCCAGTGTCAGGCTGCCGTTCATTTTGGTTGCTATCAGGGCGCAGATGGGTAGTCCTAAACCGTCTCCTTCTGTCAGGTCTTTGATTTCAGTGAAGGGCTTGAACAGGTTCTCTTGTTTCTCAACGGGAATACCCGTACCGGTATCCGATATAATGAATTGGTGCGTATGTGCGCCTCTCTTTTTGAAATCAAGGAATATCTTTCCGCTTTCGGTATATTCCGCAGCGTTCTTCAGCAAGTGAATCAATATCCGTTCCAGTTGTTCAGGATTGGTCTTGATCTGGAGTTTGGCAGCATTGACTACGGTCGAAACTTCGGGTTGTACAAACTCTTTCACCTTATCCATGGTAGCTTCACAGAAAGTATTTACGTTGATCTCCTTCATTTCATAAGGTTCAGTCAGAGAGTTTTCCAATGTGGAAAGTTCCTGTATATCATTGCTGAACTTCTTCAGGGCTGCTACTTGTCCTTGCATCTGCTGTGCCTGTTGAGGTGCTTTGTCCGACAGCTCGGCGGCAGAAGAGGCGAGTGTATCCAGCGTAGGTTCCATCTGTGCTGAAATATTCTGGATAAACTGTGTCTTCAGTTCATTGTGTTCATTGGCTATCTGTACGCTCTTTTTCAGTTTCCGGTTACCGGCAATGAAACGAAGCAGTACGATGGCCACAAATATCAGACCGGCAATCAGGATTACTACCAGTGTGCACAGCCCGACGATCATATACTGTTTGCCCGAAAGTGTGTCTTCTTTCTCCTGAATGATCTGCTGGCTTTCGTCATACTTGCGTTTCAGTACGTTCAGTTCGTCTTGTGCCGTCATTGCTTTTACTGAATCGGTCCAGACGATGAAGTTCTCGTAAGTGCGGGCCACCAGTGAGGCATTGTTAGATTTACGTCCGATGGCAATCAGTTTTTTATAGCATTCGTTGACCTTATCGTAATTCTTTTGGGCTTTATATTGGTTGATTAATTTCTGAAAACACGCGTCTCCCTGAGTGTTTTGCCCGAATGTGTAGTAATAACTTGCCTGTGTGTATAGTAGGTTCTCGCTTAATGAATCGTTCTTGGCCAGGCCTGCGGTTTCTGCCAGCTTATCCAATTGAATTTTAGCCTGCGCCGCATTCTTTAGTCCGATGTACATCTGCAGTCTCTCTTTGGTGATTTGGAAACGTAGCGGGTAAAATTGTTTCTGCTGTTTTTGTTCACCGGCCCAGACTAGCTGATCCATTCCTCTACAGAGGTCGAATGCCTCTTTGTAATAATTTTCACGATGGTACAGAGCTGCTCCCTGAATTCCGCATTCCACGGCTTTCGGATAATTTTCCTGCGTTGCGAAAGCGCCATAGGCCTGGATGAAAAGATAACGCGCCTTAGTGTATTCTTTTTGTTCCAGACTACTCTGCGCTTGTTTCATCAGTTCATTTGCTCTGTTTTGTGTGCCTTGTGCATCGACGATTGTGCTAAAACAAACGAGGATGGTCAGGATTAAAGTCGATATTTTCATGCGATTTGGTTTTAAACAGTGACAAAGTTAAAAAATCTTTGTAGAAACCTCTCATTTCCCCCTCTTATTTTTCATTTCTTCTTTGATTCTTCTTCAAAGAGGAATGGCGGGCATTACCGGTTGGTTGAAAGGTGGATAAAATTTGATAATTCAGGCATAGATTCTACAAATAAGGCTCTCTCCGGAGCCGGTATTTGTAAAGTCTATGTCTGATAATGATTTGGAATATGGCTCTATCTAATATTTAAAACTGCTTCCTCCCAGGAATTCTCTCAAAAGTGAGGTTGGAGGAATCTCCTTATCCTGTACAGGAGTGAAATATTTGATAAACTTCAGCAATCGGTATGCTTCAGCATATTCCGGACAGTTACGTGGCACGCTGGTAAGAATGGGCTCGGCATGACAGCGGAGCACGGCAAATTCAAATAAAAGGGCGGAGTTGAACATCACATCGGCATTCTCCTGATAAGGGAAAATCCATTTATCTTCTCCGGCGCGTACGCTGGGCCAGCGTGAGATAGTCTCTTGGGCAGAATAGCCGCGATAGTTGAAGTCCCGGATAATACGGCGCAAAAGTCGGTTGTCCGTCGTTGGGATCCAGTTATGATCGTCCAGCGAGATGGTTGTCAAGGCAGAGACGTATATTTTGAACTTATTTGCTGCCGGGATTTGCGGAGTCAGTTCCGGATTAAGGGCGTGTATTCCCTCAAGAATCAATACCGTATGTTCGTCGATCCGCAATTTATCACCTTTATATTCTTTTTTTCCCAACATAAAGTTATAGCGGGGCAGTTCTACTTCCTCGCCACGCAACAAAGCCTGTAGTTGTGTATTGAATAACTCCAGGTCGAGGGCATAAAGGGATTCATAGTCATAATTGCCGTTTTCATCCAATGGAGTGTCTTCACGGTCTACAAAATAATTGTCCAGTGAGATGGGATATGGTTTCAGGCCGTTGGTCATTAACTGGATGGAGAGTCGCTTACTAAAAGTTGTTTTCCCGGATGATGACGGTCCGGAAATCAACACCAGTTTTACACGAGTCCCGTTTTCTCCGCGGTGGAAAATGCTATCGGCTATTTGTGCTATTTTCTTCTCTTGCAGAGCTTCTGCCACATTGATCAGGTCCGTGGCATGTCCCTCTTCACAAGCAATATTGAAATCTCCTACATTGTTCAATCCCATGATGTAGTTCCATCGCAGGTGCTCTTTGAAAACATCGAGCATTTTCTCCTGTTTTACCACATCTTCCAGTACAGATGGGTTTTCTTTGTTAGGAATACGCAGCAACAGTCCGTCGTAGTATTTAACGAGGTCGAATAAGTGGATAAATCCTGTACTTGGGAGCAGATTACCGTAATAATAGTCGGCAGTACCTCCCAAAGTATAATAATAGGTATAGATAGAACCGGAAGATTCGAGTAATTTTACCTTGTCATTCATGCCCCGTTCACTGAATACACGTACGGCTTCAGTTGTATGACACTCAATGCGGTGATAGGTAATGTCTTCCGCTATAATTTCCTGCATACGTTTCTTTATTTGTGACACGTCTTCAAGTGTGACGGGGCGCCCGATCCGCAAATTGCAGAAGTATCCTTTGGATACCGGGTGCTCCACAAAAAGTTTGCCATTCGGAAAGAGTTCGCTGACAGCTTTGTAGAGCACAAAGCAGAGAGAACGCACATACGTACGTATTCCCGAAGAATCTCTTACATCCAGAAACTCTACATCTTTATTGTTATATACACGAAAATTGAGTCCTTCAGAGCGATTATTTACTTTAGCACTGACTACCTGATAAGGAAAATTAAGATTAAAGCCGTAATAAATATCCAAAAGTGAGCTCCCAATAGGGAATTCTTTAGAAATATTATTATTTTTGCAATATATTTGTAACATCTGTTTCATTTCACGTCATTTTGGGGTGAATAGTACGGATAAATATATCACATAATTGCTAAGAAGACAAACAACCACTAAAATAATTATAGATGGAATATTCTTTTTATGATTTTTTAAAGCTCATTGGCTCGTTAGGACTTTTTCTTTATGGAATGAAGATCATGAGCGAGGGCTTACAGAAAGTCGCAGGTGACAGATTGCGAGGAATTCTGACAGCAATGACTACAAACCGGGTAACGGGAGTTTTAACAGGTGTGTTGATCACCGCCCTTATCCAATCTTCTTCGGCAACGACGGTGATGGTGGTCAGTTTTGTAAATGCCGGTCTGCTGACATTGGCCGAATCCATTAGTGTGATAATGGGTGCTAATATCGGTACGACAGTCACCGCATGGATCATTTCTATTTTTGGGTTTAAAGTCGACATGGCTGCTTTTGCCCTTCCTCTTTTAGCCATTGCCCTTCCTCTTATTTTTTCGGGTAAAAGTAACCGTAAGTCTATCGGTGAATTTATCTTTGGTTTTTCTTTCCTCTTTATGGGGCTTTCGTACCTCAAAGCAAATGCCCCCGACCTGAATGCCAATCCGGAAATGCTGGCTTTTGTACAGAACTATACAGATATGGGATTTTTCTCGGTTCTGCTCTTTTTATTTATCGGTACTATTCTCACTATGATCGTACAGGCTTCCGCCGCGACGATGGCTATTACTTTAATTATGTGTGCCAACGGATGGATCAGCCTGGAACTGGGTGCCGCATTGGTCTTGGGTGAGAATATCGGAACTACTATTACAGCCAACCTGGCTGCCCTGACTGCTAATTCACAAGCAAAACGTGCTGCTTTGGCTCACTTTGTTTTCAATGTTTTTGGTGTGATCTGGGTGCTGATTATTTTCCATCCTTTTATGGTATTCGTCAATTGGGTGGTCGATACCTTCTTCCATCCGGGAAGTGCAGAGGTGGCTATTTCTTATAAGTTGTCCGCTTTCCACTCTATTTTTAATATATGTAACGTCTGTCTGCTGATCTGGGGAGTGAAACTGATTGAGCGTACCGTGTGTGCCATTATTCGTCCCAAGGAAGAAGATGAAGAGCCACGCTTGCGCTTTATTACCGGAGGTATGCTTTCTACAGCCGAATTATCCATACTTCAGGCCCGTAAGGAGATTCATCTGTTTTCCGAGCGTATTCATCGTATGTTTGGTATGGTACAAGATCTGTTGCATACTGAAAAGGATGATGACTTCAATAAACTTTTCAGCCGGATTGAGAAATACGAGAATATCAGTGATAATATGGAATTGGAGATTGCCAATTACTTGAATCAGGTATCTGAAGGGCGTTTGAGCTCGGAAAGTAAGCTTCAGATACGTGCCATGCTTCGTGAGGTAACCGAGATTGAAAGTATTGGTGACAGTTGCTATAACCTGGCACGTACCATCAGCCGGAAGCGTCAGACCAATCAGGATTTCACAGAGAAGCAATATGAGCACATTCATTTCATGATGAAACTGACCAATGATGCTTTGTCGCAAATGATTGTCGTGGTCGAGAAACCCGAACATCAGAGTATCGATGTTAATAAGTCATTCAATATTGAGAATGAAATTAATAACTATCGTAACCAACTGAAGAATCAGAATATCCTGGATGTGAATAATAAAGAATATGATTATCAGATGGGCGTTTATTACATGGATATTATCGCCGAATGTGAAAAACTCGGTGACTATGTAGTAAATGTAGTAGAAGCGAGCAGTGACGTAAAAGAAAAGAAAGCGTCTTGAGAAAAGTGATGAACGATGAACGATAAAGCGTGTAATTGAGAGTGCTCATCGCTTATCGTTCATCGTTAATGAATCGTTTAGCCATTATACGGTTCGAAATCTTCTTTTCCAACTCCACACAGAGGGCATACCCAATCATCAGGAATATCTTCAAACTGTGTTCCGGGTTCGATTCCGCCTTCCGGATCACCTATCTCCGGATCGTAAATGAAATCACAAACGGTGCAAATGTACTTCATGTCGTCTCTTTTTTTAAAGTTTATGCAAATATAACAAAAGTATCGGACGTATTGTTCATTTATTTTTTCTTTTTTCATTAATAAAGCACTACCTTTGTCTGTAGCAACAAAACATTAATCAAGGAATTATAAACTATGATGTGGCAGATTGTATTATCACTGGTATGTGTGGCTTTTTTAGGAGCTATTCTGTGGGAAAAGAGACAAGGTAAGTTAATGCAATCTGCATCGGACCGGAAACTGGAGAATGTAAATTGTCTGTTTGATGCGATTCTGACGCATATTCATGCGTATGTTTTGGTAATCGATTCTGATTTCAAAGTCCTGAAAACTAATTATTATGATTTGACTCATCTCAGTCCGGACGGTAAAGAGAAGCGTGTAGGTGATCTGTTGCAATGCCGGAATGCCTTGTCTGCCAAAGGGGGATGCGGAACCCATGCTTTTTGCCAGGAATGTCCGGTGAGGGGAGCAATAGGAAACGCTTTCCGCCAGAAGAAAGAATTTACTGATTTGCAATCATCACTGAATATTGCCATAGACGAGCATGAATTTGTAAAGTGCGACGTAATGATCTCGGGAGTATTTATGACTCTGGATAGTGAAGAGCGCATGGTGCTGACGGTGCATGACATTACTTCGATTAAACAAACGGAAGAGGCGTTGGCTGAAGCGAAGGAAAAAGCGGAAAATGCAGATCGTTCCAAGTCCGCTTTTCTAGCCAATATGAGTCATGAAATCCGTACGCCACTGAATGCCATCGTCGGCTTTTCCGAACTGCTGGCAGCGGCCAATACAGAAGAAGAAAAGCAAAAATACCTGGAGATACTCCATACGAACAGCGAATTGCTATTACAGCTGGTTAATGATATTCTTGATTTGTCGAAGATTGAGGCCGGTACATTGGAGTTTGTTTATTCTGATGTCGATATCAACTTGTTACTGAATGATTTGGAACAATTGTTCCGTATGAAGATAGGCTCTAACTCGCCTGTACAGATTATAACAGAGCCCGGGCTGCCTTCGTGTATGGTTCATACGGATCGTAACCGAATTGCTCAGGTTGTGTCCAATTTTGTATCTAATGCAATCAAATTTACCACAGAGGGCAGTATCCGTATCGGATATCAGTCTTCCGAGAATGGACTTCGGTTTTATGTTAGCGATACCGGTTCGGGTATTTCGGCGGATAAATTGGAGGGTGTTTTCGATCGTTTTGTGCGTTTGCAAAGTGATAAAAACGGTAACGGACTCGGACTCTCTATCTGTAAGACGATTGTAAATAAGCTGGGTGGGGAAATCGGAGCCGAATCTGAGGTAGGCAAAGGAAGTACCTTTTGGTTTACATTGCCCGAACATTCCGATATTAAACCCAAAGTCATCATTGAGAAAGAGCAGGAAGAATTGCCTTCTGCAGTACGGGTTCCGGTTATCGATGCGGGAAGTGATAAAAAACTGAGCATACTGGTGGCCGAAGATATGGAAGACAATTATCGTCTTTGCGAAGCTATCCTCGCTTCACGTTACGAATTACATTGGGCTCACAATGGTGAAGAGGCCATTTCTCTTTTCCTGAAATTCCAACCGGACATTATCTTGATGGATATCCGTATGCCTGAGGTGAATGGCTACGAGGCTACGGAGGCTATCCGACAGATGTCGGCTACAGTGCCTATCATTGCTCTTACTGCTTTTGCGTATGAAGAAGACCGCCAGAAAATCATGCATAGCGGCTTTACCGATTTCCTGACGAAGCCCATTTCGTCAAAAGTACTGTTGGGAAAACTGGAATCCTTAAAAAAGATTTAAGAAACATCTTATACCGGATTTATGTTGTACTTTTGCAACTTCTAATTTAATGTATGTATCTGCATGACTGCAAAGAACGACGATTATTTTCATTTGGGCCTGACTGATCAAGAAGTTCTCCAAAGCCGGGAGAAATATGGTGCCAACCTACTGACGCCTCCTAAGCGTCCTTCGCTCCTGAAGCTTTATTTGGAAAAATTTGAAGATCCTGTTGTACGTGTGCTGCTTATTGCAGCTGTATTCTCTCTTATCATTTCCGTTATCGAGAATGAGTATGCCGAAACGATCGGTATTATAGCCGCTATCCTGTTGGCAACCGGTATCGGTTTCTATTTCGAATACGATGCCAATAAGAAATTCGATTTACTGAATGCCGTTAATGAAGAGACTTTAGTAAAGGTGATTCGTAACGGGCGTATTCAGGAGATTCCGCGTAAAGATGTGGTAGTAGGTGACATTGTGGTATTGGAGACCGGTGAAGAGATTCCCGCAGATGGCGAACTGATAGAAGCTATTTCTTTGCAGGTGAACGAATCGAACCTGACCGGGGAACCGGTGATTAATAAAACAATAATCGAAGCCGATTTTGATGAAGAAGCTACGTATGCTTCCAATCTGGTGATGCGCGGTACAACTGTGGTCGATGGTCATGGATCGATGAAGGTACTTCGTGTGGGAGATGCTACGGAGATTGGGAAAGTGGCACGTCAGAGTACGGAACAAACTACGGAGCCTACACCATTGAATATCCAGTTGACCAAATTGGCCAACCTGATCGGTAAGATCGGTTTTACCGTAGCCGGACTTGCTTTCCTTATTTTCTTTATAAAAGACGTTGTACTGTATTTCGATTTTGGGGCTCTGAACGGTTGGCATGACTGGTTGCCGGTGTTGGAGCGTACATTGAAATATTTCATGATGGCGGTTACCCTGATCGTGGTTGCCGTTCCCGAGGGATTGCCTATGAGTGTGACACTCAGCCTGGCACTGAATATGCGCCGTATGCTTGCCACTAACAATTTGGTGCGTAAGATGCACGCTTGCGAAACAATGGGGGCGATTACCGTGATTTGTACAGACAAGACCGGTACGTTGACACAAAATCTGATGCAGGTGCACGAGCCCAATTTCTATGGTTTGAAAGATGGTGGGAAACTGGCAGATGACGATATCAGCAGACTGATTGCGGAAGGGATTAGTGCTAACTCCACTGCTTTTCTTGAAGAAACGGGAGAGGGTGAGAAGCCGAAAGGAGTAGGTAATCCTACGGAAGTTGCCTTGTTGCTGTGGCTGAATAGCCAGAAACGTAACTATCTTGAACTCAGAGAAGGAGCACGGGTGCTCGACCAATTGACGTTCTCGACTGAACGTAAGTTTATGGCTACTTTGGTGAAGTCGCCGTTGATAGGCAAAAAGGTATTATATATAAAAGGTGCGCCCGAAATCGTGCTTGGCAAATGTAAGGAGGTGATTCTCGATGGCCGTCGTGTGGATAGTGTGGAATATCGTTCGACTGTCGAAGCACAATTACTGGGTTATCAGAATATGGCTATGCGTACACTTGGTTTTGCATTCCGTTTGGTGGAAGATAACGAACCGGATGACTGTGTGGCACTTGTTTCAGAAAATAACCTTAATTTCCTTGGAGTCGTTGCCATTTCCGATCCTATACGTCCCGATGTGCCTGCGGCAGTAGCTAAATGCCAGTCGGCAGGTATCGGTATCAAGATTGTGACCGGGGATACTCCGGGCACCGCAACTGAGATTGCGCGTCAGATCGGGCTGTGGAAACCGGAAGATACGGAACGCAATCGCATTACCGGAGTTGCTTTTGCCGAATTGAGTGATGAAGAAGCATTGGATAGAGTGATGGACTTGAAAATTATGTCGCGTGCCCGTCCTACCGACAAACAGCGTCTGGTACAATTGCTACAGCAGAAAGGAGCCGTTGTGGCTGTGACCGGAGACGGAACGAACGATGCGCCGGCGCTCAATCATGCACAGGTAGGGCTTTCGATGGGTACCGGAACTTCAGTTGCCAAAGAGGCCAGTGACATCACTTTGCTGGACGACTCTTTCAACAGTATCGGGACTGCTGTGATGTGGGGGCGGTCACTTTATAAGAATATCCAGCGTTTCATCGTATTTCAGCTGACCATTAACTTTGTGGCACTTCTCATCGTATTGCTCGGTTCTATTGTGGGAACAGAACTACCGTTGACTGTGACCCAAATGTTATGGGTAAATCTCATCATGGATACATTTGCCGCTTTAGCTTTGGCTTCTATTCCGCCAAGTGAGAGTGTTATGAACGATAAACCGCGTCGCAGTACTGATTTTATTATTAGTAAAGCGATGCAACATAATATATTCGGTGTCGGTACACTCTTTCTGGTAGTACTGATGGCGATGATATACTACTTTACAAATGCCGACGGTGGAATGACGGTACAGCGGTTGACCATTTTTTTCACCTTCTTTGTAATGCTTCAGTTTTGGAATCTGTTCAACGCCCGTGTGTTTGGCACTACCGATTCAGCATTCAAGGGTCTTACGAAGTCGTACGGAATGGAATTGATTGTACTGGCCATCCTGGGTGGGCAGTTTCTTATAGTGCAGTTCGGTGGAGCTGTATTCCGTACAGAACCGCTCGACTGGCAAACATGGCTTATCATCATCGGTTCTTCTTCTCTCGTCTTGTGGATTGGAGAATTGATTCGCTTGGTTAAACGTTTAACTCAGAAATGAAAATGAAAGCTATTTATCACAGTGGACGCAAAGAAAGTGTCTTTTATGAACAGGATATAAAAACTCCGTTTCCTTTGCGTGCTCTGTCGTGTATAAGCTTTCAAAAACAGAATAGAGATGAAAAGAAAAGGAATTAAAAACCTTATTTTTGATTTTGGTGGTGTATTGATTAATCTCGACCGTCAGCGTTGTATAGAAAACTTCCGGAAGTTGGGATTAGAGAAGGTGGACGAATTGTTAGGCATGTATTCTCAGCAGGGAATCTTTATGCAACATGAGAAAGGGTTGATCTCGTCAGCCCAGTTTCGTGATAGTATCCGCGGGCAGATAACCCAGGAGGTGACGGATGAGCAAATTGATGCTGCTTGGAATAGTTTCTTGGTGGATATCCCACGTTTTAAGCTTGATATGTTATTGAAACTCCGCGAGAAATATGTGGTCTATCTGCTGAGCAATACCAACGAGATACATTGGAAGTGGGCATGTGAGCATGCGTTTCCGTATCGGGGCTTCCGTGTAGAAGACTATTTTGAAAAGATGTACCTCTCGTATGAAATGAAAATGGTAAAGCCCGCTGAAGAGATTTTCCGGGGAGTGCTTGATGATGCAAACCTCGATCCGCGCGAAACTTTTTTCATAGATGACTCCGAAGCCAACTGCCAGGGCGCTCAGGCATTGGGCATCTCTACCTATACAGTGAAACCCGGTGAAGACTGGAGACCGCTTTTTGCCGAGAATTAAAATAAATAGGAGAAACAGCATGCAGATAATCCGTAATATACCGGGAGTTCTACCCGAACCATGTGTTGCCACCATCGGTTTCTTCGATGGAGTACATATGGGGCATCGCTTTCTGATAGAACAAGTCAGAGAGTTGGCTGCGGCTCGTGGATTGCGTTCTGCACTGATTACTTTTCCCATTCATCCTCGTAAGGTGATGAATGCAGACTATCGTCCGGAGTTATTGACCACTTCGGAAGAGAAACTGGCGCTGCTTGAAGAAACGGGCGTGGATTATTGCTTTATGCTTGATTTTACACGTGAAGTATCACATCTGACTGCCCATGAATTTATGTCCGATATCCTGAGAGACCGTTATCGGGTGCAGACACTTGTCATCGGATATGACCACCGCTTCGGACACAATCGTAGTGAAGGCTTTGAGGATTATTGCCGTTATGGCTCTGAAATGGGAATAGAGGTGATTCGTGCTCGTGCCTGTGTGTGTGATGATCTTCATATAAGCTCTTCTGTCATTCGTAAGATGTTGCATCAGGGCGAAGTAGATCGGGCTGCACGTTGTCTGGGTTACGACTATTTTCTGGATGGTACGGTGGTGAGCGGTTATCAGGTAGGAAGGAAAATCGGATTCCCTACGGCCAATCTCAGTGTAGACGATCCTGATAAGTTGGTTCCTGCCGATGGTGTCTATGCAGTTCATGTCACGTTCGACGGGCATACTTATAATGGTATGCTCAATATCGGTACTCGTCCCACGATAGGGAATGGTCCCGAACGTTCGATAGAAGTGAATATCCTCCATTTTCATTCCGATATTTACGATAAATTTATCCGCCTCTCTTTTGTAAAATATCTCCGTCCGGAGCTGAAGTTCGATGGGATTGAAGGATTGATAGCGCAGCTTCATCAGGATGCAGCCGATGTGGAAGCGCTTTTGGGGAAAATGAGGGTGTGTCAAAACTAAAATGACCACTCTAAAAAGTTATAGATTGTAACTAACAATTATAAAAGAGCCATATCAAACTCTGTTTTTGAGTAATAATATGGCTCTTTTCATCATTGATTTAGGGAGTCAAGTTTCAGATTAAAAGTTGTCCTTTCATCAAATTACGTTTTGACACACCCTCTTACTTTATTTAAACTGCGTTTTTTTCCATTCGTCAACAAGAGTTTTAGATTTAAAAAAGCTGTACGCAAAAGCGAAAAGATCAGAAAAATTAGTATTCTCAACACGTAAAAGATGGGTTCTGAATGAAGCATCCGTTACCTTTTCTCCATAGGCTAAATTCTCCGACAATCTATTTTCTGCATTATTCCCGGTATAAATATTTATTGCTAAATCAAGATGATTTAGTTTTGAGTCATGAAAAGAAGACCCAATAGTCGCATCCGTATCAAGATGAATCATACGACTAACAATATATTTTTCAGTTGGAGAAACGATATTTTTCTGCTCAGTCAATTCTTCAATCATCATAGAGAGATTTCCATTTCCATCTCTTTTTGCAACGACATCCAATCTCCGAATATTTTTGCAATTGTACTCCAAATATTCATTATAATTTTCTTTGGGATTAACATTCTTATCCAAAAAAAATGAGCATCCTTCATGGCTTCTATTATAGATAGATAGTTCGTGCCACCACTTAGGATTCGGAGGAACAAGTTGTGATTCAAATAACTTTTGTTGAGGCTGTGTTGTATAAACGAGATGGGGATTGACTTTAATATAAATAGGACTTTGAGGGCGATTCTCTGACATCCAACTTAAAATCGTTAAAGGTACATATCCATCTATGTATCCATATAGATTATTAAAACATATGATTTCTGAATCATTAATTCTTTGAAAAACAGAATAATCTATTAATTCTCGATTTCTAACATGCTGAAATAAAGAAGGAGCTGCTTTAAATAAAATCTGATCCTCAGAATATAACTCACATTTCTTTTTAAGGTTATTAATCCCTTTTATATATTCGGCTTCAAGTCCAATGCAAATGCAAGCCATTCTTTCGTCTCTATCATAATTAGTGAAATGACCAATAAAGAAATAAGCCAATGCTATATTTTCTTCATACTCTCCAATAAATTGAGCTCTGAAATTTACCGCTTCTAAAGCATTTGCATTAGCTTCACTTAGGATATTTTCAAAAGTATGAAAAAGGCTTTCTCCAATTTTGATCTCTTGAGCAGATAACCATTCAAGAAAAAGATGATATTCTTCTATATTCATAACGCTTATTCAAATGGGGTAATAATTGGTGCTTTACTAAAATAAGGATGAGTATAATTTAAGAATTGTTTATTTGAATTATCCTTTAGCTTAATTGTTGGATAATCCCAACTACCTTCTATGTATTCTTTTATGCGGGTTAATGTGATTGCTTTGTATTTACCATTAAACATATAAAAGGTTGGAGTATTAATAAAAAAGATAGCTTCTATTTCAAAATCAAGAATACTATAGTTTATGTGGAACATAATTTCCAAATGCTCTTGCAAAACTTGTAGATTCTTAATCAGCCAATCTTTCTTAGCTTCTATTTTTGTCTCATATCCTCCAAAATTTGTGTAATCAGTTCGATAACCAACAGCGTCATATCGAGCACGATTATATTTTGTGTCTGAAATAAATATTTTCTTATTATCTTTGTTTACAACAATAAAATCAATCTCTCCCAACCCTTGAATATCTACTTTTACATTTGGCTTTTTATTTTTTTGTTTGAATGATTTTGTATTTCTGCAATATGGAAACTTATTTGCAATAAATATCTTTTCTATTTCATTTTCCAATAAGCGATCATGCTCTAATCCCTTTTTATTCATAAACTTAACCATTCCTTTATTCTGCAACCATTCTTCTGGCATAGTATTCCAATGAATAGTATTAGACGCTATAACCATCATGCTTTCAGCTATTTTATTATCTCCGACAAGAGCTCGTTCTACATTATCGACGATGTAAGTTAGCATAGGTCTAAACATATATCGTTTTTCGGAATGAGGTTTAAGGACAGTATCTTCTATACTAAGTTTATTTGCTTTAGTTATCATTAAGCCTGAATAAAATAGACAAGTGTTATCTTCGGAAGTATTACATTCTGTCGCTAAATTAATAGGTAGCACATAAGGTTCTATTGTTTGATTTGATCTTTCACTAAAATGTTTTTTAAGGAAAGGTATTTGCCCAATGGCTTTGTCGTAATTAATAGAAAAATTGTTTTCAATAGCCTGTTTTAATTCATCTAATGCTGCTTGATCGAAGAATGTTTCATAATCCATACTAAAGTATTTCAATAGCAATTTATTGAGTTCTCCATAATTATTTTGCCATCCGCACGTGAATATATTTTCTTCAAAATCAACAAAGTAAGCATTGGGAATCATCTTGTGATAAGCTGTGCGAATTGAAAATTCATAAATCAAATTTCCTAAATAATATAATTCTTGTATAATATCCAATGCTTCTTGACATCCAATACTTCTTTTTGCTGTTAATTCAATATCACAAGATTGCTCCAATATCAGTTTCAAAATTCTACGGTATCGAGGGAAGTCAGAATCAATATTATCAGGTAGTTGGAGTCCTTTAAGTTGTTCGATATATAAGTCGATAGACGCTTCGTGTAATAAGAATACGTAGTGGAAAAATATCTCCGTGTCTTGCTGTAATATCAATGTTCTAAATTGATATACAAAATACTCAAAACAGGACAGTAGAATTTTATCAACCTCATCGTGATCATATGTTGTGATATGCCCATACTTTGAAATAATAAATTCAGATAATCCAGTATTCCAATATTTGTCAATAAATGGTTCATACTCAAAAGTGAGTATTGGATGATTTTGTATTAAGATGCGAGCCATAGCATTGAGTGTTAATATCTAATGTCTGTAAAAGTAGGCATTTTTAATATATTAACTGATTAAATCGCTAAGATTATTATAACTCACTTACAAATCATTTAAAATCGGACGATAACAACACTCTGATTTTTCAAAATCACTCTGGACAACCTCAGACAAAGGTTTCCTCTCTCTTAAGTCCTTGTTATCAGTTTATTAAAACAGCTTACTTTCGTTCAGCATTAATAATAATACAGAATAAAAACATATTAATTATGGACGAAAGTAAAGTAAAAACTGATGAGCCTAAAGTGTTGTTGACACAGGGTGAGGACGGCAAACTAAAAGCCGTCACAGGTATGGAGCAAAACGGTAAACTGAACACCGTCGATCCGACCAAAGAGAATTCGGATAAATTCTTAGAGATTAATCCGAATGGGAACGTGCTTGAAAACTTTGTGAAGAAGTTTTCGGCACAGTATGAGAAACCTTCCCATACAGGGTTGATGTGGTAACGGCAAGCGCGGTAGTGAATATCGCGGCGTTTCTCGACAAGATTATCAAGGTACAACCTGACGATAAGGTGCAGCCCGGACAGCAAAAGGAAGTTTCCGAAGGGCAGCAAAAGTATCAGGTAATAAGCAAAATATCGAATAATAAAATCAAGGTCGTTCTTAAAAATGTCATTATTGGATATCAAACACTTTAAGTGTACCGCTATATGTAAATCCTATATTTCCATGATGTAAATCAAGATGAGAGTTAGGTGCATTCTGATAAAGTTCCCAATAGGCATACGCAAACTGGTCGTACATCTGCTCAAACTTATCTTTTAAATTATACTTTTTACCTTCTTCAATAATATCTTTCCGCGTGAATTCTATTGCATCTGGGAATTTTGAAGGATGCCTCATATATTTTTCTATATCATCAAAAGTAACCCTATGCTTAGGTTCAATATAGGAAAAATAAACACTAATCCATGTATGCTTAAAAGCAGAAATGAATTTTTTTATAATTTCTATTTGTGTATTTACGTCAATATATTCTTCAATAATAGCAAACGAGGTTGTGTCAAAATGCTGGCACAACCTTTTTTATGCGCAAAGCCCGGACTTTCCCAAGCCCGGGCTTTGTTATTACCCAAAGTTTATGTAACTTTAGGCATAAAGTTTTTCGTTATGGCAAAGTTACATTTTCGTCCTTACATACCCAACCAAACCGTTCTTTTTCCACAAAGAATTGATGAAAACATCGCTGCGAACGACCCGGTCCGCATAGTCAACGCTGTTGTTGACAGTCTCAATCTTGATAGTTTCAAGAAGCTTTATAAGGAAACTGGCCGCTCAGCCTATCATCCTAAAATGATGCTCAAGGTGATTATCTACGCCTATATGAACAATATCTATTCCTGCCGTAAAATCGAGAAGCTTCTTTTGCGTGACATCCATTATATCTGGCTTGCCGGTAACGAGCATCCGGATTTTATTACCATCAACCGTTTCCGTAACCGTGTAAAGGAGGAGATAAACAATGTCTTCACGCAGTTGGTTCTTGTCCTTGCCGATAAGGGTTTCATCAGTCTTGAGGTGGAGTATATAGACGGCACCAAGATTGAGTCCAAGGCCAACAAATATACTTTTGTCTGGCGTAAGACGGTCGAGAGGAACTGTGCTAGATTGATGGATAAGATCCGCATCCTTCTGGAGCAGGTGAATGAAACCATCGCACAGGATAACTCCGTAAAAGACACATCCGTCGAGTTTACTCCCTCCATGCTCTCGGGCATAGTGGATGAACTTAAAGAATTGCTGGAACACCGGTCTGCAACACAGGACAAGGAACAAAAGAAGACCCTATGCGAAAAGAAGAAACAGGTCAGAGAACTTGAAGGGTATCGTGACAAGCTGTTGGAATACGACAATCACCTTGAATTCCTTGGAGAACGTAATTCCTATTCCAAGACCGATCCTGATGCCACATTCATGCGTATGAAAGAAGACGCCATGAAGAACGGGCAGACCAAGCCCGGGTATAATTTACAGACAGGTACTGAAAACCAATTCATCATAGACTTCCGGTTGTTTCCCAACCCCACCGATACGCTGACCCTGATCCCTTTCTTCCACTCCTTTCAGCACCGCTATAACCGCTTACCGGGTATCGGCGTGGCGGACTCCGGTTACGGCTCGGAAGAAAATTACCGGTTCATGCAGGAAAACGGGATAGAAGCCTTTGTCAAGTACAACTACTTCCATAAAGAGCAGCGTCCCCGTTATACTCCCAATCCGTTCCATGCGGAAAGTCTCCACTACAATGCAGGGGAGGATTATTACGTTTGTCCGATGGGGCAACACATGAACCGCATAGGAACCAGACGTGACAAAACAGCGAGCGGATACATCACCGAAAGTGCCCGGTACAAAGCACAAAGATGCGAAGGATGTCCTTTACGCGGCAGTTGTTTTAAAGCACGGGGGAACCGTATTATGGAAGTCAACCACCGGTTAAACGGGTACAAACGGCAGGCACGGGAAAGGTTGCTCTCAGAAGAAGGAGTCAGGCATAGAGGCAGGCGGTGTATAGAACCGGAAGCTGTTTTCGGACAAATGAAATACAACATGGCATACAGAAGGTTCAGGCATGTGGGAGAAGACAAGGTTACAATGGACTTTGCCTTCTTTGCTATAGCTTTTAATATCAAAAAAATGGGTGCAAAACTCAGAAAAGCAGGAAAGGAGTTCATTACACTTGCTAAATCTATATTTATTGGGATATTTATAACTCGATACAACGGGAAGATAGCAACTTGTTACCAAATGAATCAGAAAAAAGCGGCATAGCCAAAAGGAAATACATCAGGACTGTAAATCATCAAAAAAGGTTGTGCCAGCATTTTGACACAACCTCATTTTTTGTTTGCCACTGAGTGAGTTATATTCGGCCCGTTATCTTCCGGCTCTTAAATAGGAGCTTATTTTGTGAATTCGGCTTTTCAGATAGTCATCCTGATTGCGAATAATACATGTCTCTTGTTCTGTTTTGAGCCTGTTCTGTGTTCTTTAATTTGCAGAATATTCTGTTTTAAGGTGCAAATCGTTATTCTCTCCCTGATCATTCTATGCGTGCTGAAAAATGATTGCAGGCATGTAAATGTCCTCTTTTGTCTCTCTTCCGGCTTCATGCAGGTGAAGTTTTGAACTAATGAAGCTTTTGTTTTAACCCAATGATGTCTTTCTTTTAATGGTATGTGACCTCTCTTCTAAAGATATCATGCATATTTATTGGAAATCTTCGGCCGATGTTGCATCTTATTGCATGTTATATGCGTCTTGTATGCATTTTCTTCTTCCTGTTTGATGATTTGTGTTTTAGTGCGTGTCAGTAGATTAGGATGAATAGTGTCAGAGTGACGTCTAAAGGTGTAATACGCTATCAAATGGATATACTCTCCCTGACGCTGGTTCTTTGAGGCTTCTTTATATCAGCGTTTATCCTCTACAAATATCGAAAAACATTCTATATTTATTGTTTATCGATAAATAATTATCGAATTACTTGTTTAGGTGAAAATTAATATGAATCTTTGCATATCGAAAAACGATAAATTATTATTGAATAACATAACGAATCTTCAAAGTAAGTTTTATGAGAAAGTCATTGATGAGCATTACGATGTTGGTAGTATCCATCTCCATGTTAGCTTTGTTTGTATGTAGTTCAGTTTTGCATGGTCACCATACAAATAGCTCTTCTACCGAAGCGGTAGTCAATTAAAACCGTTATCTTTGTACATATTTAAAACAAAAGACTGAATGAAAACGGCGATCAAATTAATTCTGATTTATCTGGGAATCCAGCTTATTTGCGGTGGGCTGATCGGTATTCCTTTTACTATCATTGCCCGTATGAATGGTGGGAGCGTAGATGCCACCCGGGTTTCGGAGTTGACATTGGCTCCTTCGATGCTGCTTTCCATGGCAGTGATGTTTTTTTATTTATGGAAAGCACACTATATACCCAAAGACAAGACAAGTTGGTCATTCATTTCATTTCCATTTCTGATCATAACGTTTCTGATAGGCTTGTCGATGACTGTCCTGATGGATCTGTTGACTGCCGTCTTATCTTGGGTACCTGATATTCTGGAACAGCAGTTCGACGCTCTCCAGTCCGGTTGGTTAGGCATTGTGGCCATTACTTTGTTGGGGCCGATTCTTGAGGAACTTCTGTTCCGTGGTGGTGCCACTAAGGCATTGCTTGAACGCTATTCTCCCCGGAAAGCCATCTTCCTTTCGGCACTGCTTTTCGGAGTATTTCATTTGAATCCGGCTCAGATAGTTGCAGCCTTCTTTGGAGGCCTTTTGCTGGCATGGGTTTATTATCGGACACGAAGTCTGATTCCTTGTATCCTGATACACATTGTGAACAACAGTATTTCTGTCATGCTGAGTCTGACCTATCCCGATGCAGATACAATCAGGGATGTGACGGGTACGACTCCCTATTATCTATTGATAGCAGTGGCGGCTATGGTGTTCGTAGGCTGTTTTCTTCGGATAAAGCAGGTTACGGTTCCGGGAACGTGGCGGAAAGATGAATGAAAATAAACGATAAAGATTGAATAATAAGTCATAATATGAAAAGAAGATTGAACATACTATGTTTACTGGTTTTTCTGGTATTCTGTTATTCGGTGTTTAATATGGGGCGTGATTTCGGTCATGGCTTTTCCGAAGGGATGAAGATAAGTCATTCCGGTAATCAAAGTGTAGAGCAGGCTATCAACTTTCGGATTGCCACACTGATGCCCAAGGATTTTTCGTCCTTTAAAGATTCTGTCTATAATGAAAAGACCGGTTCTTATATCCCCGTTGCCTATACACAGATGGTTACGAATGTAAAAGTCGACAGGAGTACCTGGATGATGGTTGCCCAGGTGATTTCCGGGCTTCTGGCTGTTTTTGCCATCATTGCGTCAACAGTGCTTTTTATTCAGCTGATTGTAGCTATCAATAAATCGGATATTTTTAATTGGAAGAATGTCCGTCGGTTGCGATGGTTGGGAGTCGCCTTGTTGCTGAACTTTATTAGTGAGGCAGTGCCGGCCCTGATGAATGATTATGAGTTGTCTTCAGTCTTCTCGTTGTCCGGATATTCTATGGAGACAAGCATAGATTCTGTGATGCTGGTCATTCTGGGACTGGTTTCACTAATTGTAGGCGAGGTATTCGCCATCGGGTTGAAGATGAAAGAAGAACAAGATCTTACTATCTGAATCCGAATATTGAAAAATTAATAGAATTATGGCTATAATAGTAAACCTTGACATTATGATGGCCCGAAGAAAAATATCTTTGGGGGAGTTGGCAGAGAAGATTGACATTACGCCTGCCAACCTTTCTATCCTGAAAACGGGAAAGGCCAAAGCGATTCGTTTCTCTACCCTTGAGGCGATCTGTAGAGTGCTAGATTGCCAGCCGGGGGATATTCTGGAGTATCAGGTGGATGAAGAAGATGGAGGTACGTCATAATTCACCACAGATTACGCAGATATTAACACAGGGTGATCTTAATCTGCTGATAACCAGTAATATCTATCTGTGTAAATCGGTGTGATCTGTGGTGAGTACGAGTCCTGACACATCCTTATCTGGAGATTTAGCCTTTGGCCTCTTTGGCTTTGAATGCGAGTGCATACATCCGCATTTGTTTGACCATCGACAACAATCCGTTGCTACGTGTGGGGGATAGGTGGTCCTTCAGACCGATTCTGTCGATAAAGTAGAGTTCCGAATTAAGAATCTCGTCGGGTGTATGTCCCGATACGACTTTAATCAACAGTGCTATGATGCCTTTCACGATCAGTGCATCGCTTTCTGCTTTAAAGATAATTTTCCCGTCTACTTCGTCTGCCTGAAGCCATACACGGCTTTGGCAACCTTCAATCAGATTCTGTTCCGTTTTATATTTCTCGTCGAGCGGTTCCTGCTCGTTTCCTAAGTCGATAAGTAACTGGTAGCGATCCATCCAGTCATCAAAGTCGCTGAATTCAGCAACGACTTCGTCTTGTAATTCGTTGATTGACATGATAAATAATTATTTCTCGTTATAAATAACTTCCAGTACCGTTTGTCCCACAGCTTTGAGTGTAGAGCGGTCGATGGCATCCATATTGTCATTCACGGTGTGCCAGGTCGGTCCGAAGCTGGACAGTTCACAATTTTCGTCGTTTGGAATGATGTCGATAGTCGGGATACCTGCCAAGCGATTGATAAACAGATGATCGTCAGTGATCTGACCGCCTACTTCGTTAATAAAGTAACGTCCGTATCCGGCGTCGTTAGCCTTTTTCCATACCTTCTTGTTGATACCTTTGGCATATTTCTCGGAATATACTTCTTTAAAGAAAGTAGCATCTTTGCCGCCTACCATATCGAGTAAAATTCCGAAGCGGGCATTATAGCCATCTACGTGCGGGGTTCGTGCCCAATATTGTGCGCCGAGACACCACTGGTCTTCTCGATGTTCGCCTGTATAAAACTGAGGTGCTCCGTAATCTTCCGCATCCAGAAAGATGATGTCGATTCCCAGTTCCGGTTGCTGTTGATTGATCTGGCGGGCAATTTCGAGTAATACACCCACTCCGCTTGCTCCATCATTGGCGCCCAGTATCGGTGTGTGATGATTCTTTTCATTCGGATCATTGTCGGCCCATGGACGGGTATCCCAATGCGCAAAGAGTGCGATGCGTTTTTTGCTTTCGGGCTTAAAAGATCCTATGATGTTGCGTGCTTTCAGCAGTGTACCGTCGTATGCGGGTAATTCAGCGTTTTGGCTGATCACTTTGGCTCCATATTCGGCCAGTTTGGCGGCCAGGTAGTCTCCACAGGCAACATGACCTTTAGAATTTGGTGTGCGCGGTCCGAAATCGACTTGCGCCTGTATGTACTTGTAAGCACTGTCTGCGTCAAATTGGGGCACTTGGACAATTACCTTTTTCTCGGTGATGTCGGTCGAAGTGGTCTTGCTGCCGTTTGTTCCGCAGGAGAAAGCAGAAAACAGGATGAAAGCTGACAGTATGAACATAGAGTTTCTTTTCATAATTATGCTTTTGGAGTTTAAAGCCTCAAAATTAATGATTTTCACTGTAGGGTGAGTCAGATAGGAGGGTTTATTAACAATTCCACTCCTTTCTTTCCGGATACGAACTCCACTTCCGCACCGTTGATTAGTGGTAGGTTCTCTGTCACATGTCCCACCGGAAAGTCATAACATATGGGGAAGTCATACTCCTTCACCAAGGCATCCAGTGTGCTGTAAAGGTCCTTTTTCAGTGAATAGTCTTCTTTGTATTCGGTAAATTGTCCGATGATAAGTCCGGATAACTTTTCAAGTACGCCTCCCAATTTCAGGTTATACATCATGCGTTCGATGGCATAAGGACGTTCGCCCACATCCTCGATGAAGAGGATCGTACCTTCGGGAGGAATATCGTATGGTGTTCCGCGGAGACCGTGGAACACAGCCATGTTGCCGCCTCGCAGGATGCCTTTGGCCTGTCCCAGATGATTCAACTTATGGCGGTGGCATTTATATCCGGGCAGTTTACCGAAAAGAATGTCGCGGAGATATAATGAACATGGATCCTCCTCTCCTGTTACAGCGAGATGGCGTGCCATGGGAGCATGGAGTGAGGCAAAACCATTGTATTGAAATAAGTTGTGGAGCGCAGTGATGTCACTGAACCCGATCAGCCATTTCGGGTGGTTACGAAAGCGTGTGAAGTCCAGCTTATCCAGCAGGTGAACCGCTCCGTAACCACCACGGCTGCACAAAATGGCCTTAATTTCTTCATCGTCCATGGCTGCCTGAAAATCTTTGAGGCGCTGATGGGTGGCACCGGCATACGAGCCCCATGAACTTCGGACATGATCTCCCATGACAGGAGTAAGTCCCCAGGAGCTGAGACGCGTCTTGGCACCTTTCAGGAATATACTGTCTATTTTGCTTGAAGGCGATACGATGGCTACTTTATCGCCTTCGTGCAGAAATGGGGGAAATTGTAAGTTCATTTAATAAAGTGATTTAATAAGCTGATATCTGATTTGTCTTTAACGCTTGTAGGGTAAAAAGGTTCTATTTCTCTTTCTGATAGAATCTTACCCAATCTACATACATCTCCACCGGAAGTTCTTTCGGGTCTACAGCCCCTACCCACGAGCCACCCAACTGCATGTCGATCAGTAGATAGAAAGGCTGGTCGAAAGGAAACTGCCCTTCTTTGTCTGTTTCGATGCGGGGATAGGTGAAAGTATGTGTGTCATTGATATAGAATGCAATGCTGTCCGGATACATTTCTACTGAATATACATTGTAGTCGTCGGGATTGATCGCACCTACGGAGTGTGATAACGGATTGTCTTTGATACCCAGATTGTGCGTATAATTGGTATGTATAGTCTGATAAGCGATTGTATCGTGATTCAGACGTTCCATGATATCGATTTCTCCACCCATCGGCCAGGGAGCATCTATCGGGAGCATCCAGATGGCTGGCCACTCACCACGTGCACCGTTCAGTTTGGCGCGTATTTCGAGGCGTCCGTTGCTGAATGCTTTTTTCCCTTTGGTGTAGATTCCTCCGGTCAGATAGGGTGCTGTATCATTGGGCTGGCTGTGATTGATGATGCCTCGCAGCACCATATTGCCGTCACGCATGTCGAAACAGGAATCGAAGTCGGTCATATAGTTATTCCAGTCTGATTTGCCACGTGGTATTTTACTCCAGACCTGTGGATCAAAGCCTGTTTTCTGGTCGAAATTATCTTCCCAAACCAATTTCCACTGGTCGGATGAATGACGTTGGCACGATGAAAAGCCTGAACTGATACACAACAGGCAGAAAAGAGCGAGAAATGTTTTTGTTTTCATGGTTCTGTTTGATTATAGGAGTTTAACAGGACACAAATTTACATTAAAAAACGAAATTACCTGCATCCGTAGAAATGAAAGCGTTGTATTATATCAAAATGTTACTCGGTTTGTCTATTTTTTCAGTATTCCATGATGTACTTCTCGATCCTTTTTCTGATATTTGCTAAAAATCTAACGTTATGGAACCTATTAGAAACTTTGACCAACTGACAGCCCATCTCAAAACCTTAAACCGGCGAAAACGGATTGCCGTTGTCTGTGCCAACGATCCGAATACAGAATATGCCATTGCCCGTGCACTCGACGAAGAGATTGCGGAATTCCTGATGATTGGTGACTCGGCCATCCTGCAAAAGTATCCCAGTCTGCAGAAGTACCCGGAATATGTGAAGACCCTTCACATTGAAGATCCCGATGAGGCAGCGCGTGAAGCTGTTCGTATTGTTCGGGAAGGGGGAGCCGATATTCTGATGAAAGGTATTATCAATACTGACAATTTGCTTCATGCCATTCTCGACAAGGAGAAAGGCTTGCTGCCTAAGGGGAAGATTCTGACTCATTTGGCCGTAATGCAGATTCCGACGTATGATAAATTATTGTTCTTCTCAGATGCTGCTGTTATTCCTCGTCCCACTTTGCAACAACGCATTGAGATGATATGGTATGCCATCTGTACTTGCCGGCGGTTTGGGATAGAACAACCCCGTATCTCTTTGATCCATTGTACGGAGAAGGTAAGTGCCAAGTTTCCCCATTCGCTCGATTATGTTAATATTGTGGAGTTGGCCGAAGCCGGAGAGTTTGGTAATGTGATTATCGATGGTCCGTTGGATGTACGCACCTCTTGCGAGCAGGCCAGCGGGGATATTAAAGGAATTGTATCGCCCATCAACGGACAGGCCGATGTATTGATATTCCCCAATATCGAGTCGGGCAATGCTTTCTATAAATCTGTTTCGTTGTTTGCCAAAGCCGATATGGCAGGATTGCTGCAAGGCCCCATTTGCCCGGTGGTGTTACCGTCACGCAGTGATTCCGGACTTTCCAAGTATTATAGTATTGCGATGGCGTGCCTGACGGCTTCTACCCGGTCGGCAGAGAGAGGAAGATGCTCCGAATGATGATCATAATTAAACTAAGAATATGGATAAACTGAATATAAGCTCTACTCCGTCTTCTGTGAAGAATGGACGGGGGGAAAGGCTCCTTGTTATCAATCCCGGTTCCACTTCAACAAAGATCGCTGTTTATGAAAATGAAACTCCTTTGTTGGTACGCAACATTCGCCATACGGTGGAAGAGTTGTCTGCCTTCCCCCGGGTGATCGATCAGTTCGAATTTCGTAAATCGCTTGTTCTCCGAGAGTTGGAGGTAAACGATATTCCTTTCCGGTTCGATGCTGTCATTGGACGCGGAGGCTTGGTGAAGCCTATTCCCGGTGGAGTTTATGAGGTTAACGAAGCCATGAAGCGGGATACCCTTCACGCTATGCGTACACATGCCTGCAATCTGGGAGGTTTGATAGCCGATGAATTGGCCGCAGCTTTACCCGGATGCCGGGCGTTTATTGCAGATCCGGGTGTGGTGGACGAACTGGAAGAGGTTGCCCGTATTACCGGTTCGCCTTTGATGCCGCGTATCACTATCTGGCATGCACTGAATCAGAAAGCTATTGCCCGTCGTTATGCTGCCGAACATGGCACTCGTTATGAAGATCTTGATTTGATCGTCTGCCATTTGGGAGGAGGCATTTCCGTTGCAGTCCATCGTCATGGGCGTGCAGTCGATGCCAATAATGCATTGGATGGCGAAGGGCCTTTCTCACCCGAAAGAGCCGGAACTCTTCCTGCCGGACAACTGATAGACCTTTGTTTCAGCGGGAAATTCACCAAAGATGAATTGAAGAAACGAATTTCGGGTCGTGCCGGGCTTACCGCCCATTTGGGAACTACTGATATTCCTGCCATTATTCAGTTCATTGAGGCAGGTGATGACCATGCCCGGTTGGTGCTCGATGCCATGATCTACAATGTGGCCAAAAGTATCGGTGCTGCCTCTACTGTTTTATGTGGAAAGGTAGACGCCATCCTGCTGACCGGAGGCATTGCCTATTCCGATTATGTAATTTCCCGTTTAAGGGAACGTATCTCTTTCCTTGCTCCCGTTTTCGTGTATCCGGGAGAAGATGAGATGGAGGCTTTGGCATTGAATGCTTTGGGGGCTTTAAGGGGAGAACTTCCGGTACAGGTTTATCAGTAATTTTAGAGCTTGGTTGCATTGCCGCATTGTGCAGGGGTGCACCGGCACCTTGTGCAGAACTGCACAAGATATCGATGCACCCCTGCATAAGGGAAGCGATGCGGTATGATTTATGCTGTCGGGTCGTCCACAATATCTCCGTCGCCCTCGGTTGTATTGCCTATTACGATGGTTTGGCTGATGACATGTGGTGTCTTCAGTTGCCGGTTGCCACTGGTATATTGTGTGGTCAGTCGCAGTTTGTATATTCCGTCTGTCAGGTCTGCCGGTAGGAGTACCAGTACTTCCGAAGGGTTGTTTACTGCTATCATATCCATCGGTAGCTTCGTTTCCGTG
>OOBP01000240.1_pt1 | contig 57606 bp, 57 predicted proteins | sample 1671681 | NCBI WGS metagenome assembly OOBP01 (sample SAMN06348181, study PRJEB24527) | human gut metagenome
CATCTACTAGGTTTCCCGTTCAAGCCGCCCTCGAAAGACCATTCACTCGGCCGCGCCCTGCCCTGATCTCACCATCCAGGACTCTCTTTGAGTTTGCTGCACCGGCTACTCTTCTTTCTCATAGGTTTGGTTGCGATGTAATTGTTACTGCCATTATATGCAGGCCGCTCCCCTTTGTCAAGTCTTTTTTTCGTTAAAGTGAAAAAGGGGGCGGAGCCCAGGCTCCGCCCCTCTTTCCATGGCTTAATTGCTGCCCAGCGCCTGGGCGGCCTTGTTGAGATAGCTGAGGAATACGCACTGTACCACGATGCCCGCCACCAGCACCACCACCAGGGAAATGCTGGCCACAAAGAGCACCTCGGTGAAGGCCAGCATGGCCACGATCACCTCGAGCACCGTGCAGGCCAGGGTGATCTTCCACACCTGTCCGCCCAGTTCCACCAGGTCCTCCCGGCCAGCCTGGGACATCAGCCGTCCCGTGGCCTGGATCAGCAGCCAGATGATCACCAGGGAGATCACACCCTGGGCAATATCTATTATACTGCCGATGTTCTTCCCCAGGTTATCTCCAATGAGACCCAGCACGAGATTGATGATGGACAGGAGAAAGGCGGTGCGGTACTCAGGCTCCAGGGGGCGCAGGCCGTACAGGCCCACCAAGGTCATCACTCCGCCCACGATCACGCATATCAAACTGATGATCAGCAAGATCAGCAGCACCACGGCGGTTCCCCCTCCTACAAAGGGGTTTGCCGCAACGCCCATCACTGCGGCCAGGAGCACCACAATGGTAACCAGCAGCGTCACCAGGGTCACCAGGTACCCTTTCCAGACCGTGCGCAGCTTTTGGCCCGCCAGAATCAGTTCCTCCTGGGAATGGGGAAACATCTCATTCATCAGGATACCCTCCTTTTGACTGTGTCACAGGGCCTATACCTTTCCAAGATTAGTATACTATGTCCAGTATCTTCTGTCAATTCTCAGCTCGCCTGGGGCAAAGTGACCAACGCCTTGAACAGGTCGCCGTCCACCACCAGCTCAAAGGTGCCCCCTTGCAGCTCGGTGAGGCTCTTGGCGATGGACAGTCCCAGACCGGAGCCCTCGGTGGTGCGGGACTCCTCGCCCCGGACGAAGCGCTCCATCAGCCGCTCGGCGGGGATGTTCAGGGCCTCCCGGGAGACGTTTTTCACCGACAGGGTGACGCTCCCCTTCCCCCGCACCAGCTCCATATAGATGCGGGTGCCCTCCATGGCGTATTTGCAGCAGTTGGACAGCAGGTTGTCAATGACTCGCCACAGGTGGCGGCCGTCGGCAAAGACGTAGCTCTCCCCCTCGGGCAGGGTAGTCACCACAGTGAGGTGGCGGCTCTCCAGCTTCACCTCGTACTCGCCCAGAGCCTGGGACAGCAGCTGACCCATGCCGATCTTCTCCCGGTTTACCGTCAGTGCTCCTGTGGACGCCTTGGAGGCCTCCACCAGGTCCTCGGTGAGCTTCTTCAGCCGCTGGGACTTCCGGTCCAGCACCTCGATGTACTCCATGGCAGTGGGGTCGGTCTGCTGGGTGGATTTCAAAAGATTCACGTAGTTGATGATGGAGGTCAGGGGCGTTTTCAGGTCGTGGGACACGTTGGTGATGAGCTCCGCCTTGAAGCGCTCGCTCTTCATCTGCTCATTCACCGCGTCGGTAAGGCCGCCGGAGATGTTGTTGAGGATCTCCGCGTGCTCCTTCAGGTCGGCGGGGAGATGGGCCGTCTCGATCTGGTGGTTCAGGTTGCCCGCGGCAATGACCTGGGCCCCCTTCCGCACCCGCCAGAAGCCGGAGGCCCACCAGCACAGGATCATCAGGGCCGCCAGGTTCACCACCATCCCGGGGATGGGATAGTAGTAACGCAGGGGCCACAGGTGGTCCACGCCAAACATGATGGCCAGATAGCCCAGGAAAAACAGGGCCGTTTTCCAAGTGGTGGACAGGTTCGCCACAAATCTGGAGACGCACCGCCACAGCCAGACCACGATCCGGCAGATCAGGGTGGTCCGGCCCAACGCCTTGGCCTTGCAGCGCACCACCAGCGTGCGGACCAGCAGGGCCGCCAGCAGGGTCAGGCCCGTCAGGGCCGCCCCGTAGATGAGGGGCAGCAGGCGCACCAGCTGCTCATCGCTGTAGGCGCCGTAGTTCAGCACGGCCAGCATCTGGTCCAGCAGATAGAGGTCGCCCATAAACACTGCGGTCCCCGCCACGGCCAGGTAGAGCTCGGTGAAAATGTGCTCCTGCCAGGTGAGCACCACGCCCTCTATTCCAGGCTTGTGGCCGGAGGCCCACATCAGGAACAAAAAGATACCCGCCGCTGCGGCGGCCAGGATGAGGCAAATGGTGAGGTAGAAGGAAAAGTTCATCTTTCCCAGCTGATACTGGTTGCTCAGGTGGTAAAACTCGTCCTGGGCCGTCATGTCCTCTGCGGAGAGCACGCCGTACTTCACCACGGCGTTTTCCTCCAGAGCGGCCACGGACACTTCCCCGTCCTGGTGAAATTCCTGCACCACCAGGTCCCCGGCGGCGTCCTCCTGCTCCAGCTGGATCTGCCCATTGTTCCAGGTCAAGGCCGCGTAGTAGACCTGACTCACTTGGTCCTCCAGGGTCCGCTGGGTCTCCCCCAGGTTCTCATAGAGCACCACCTTGCCGTCCTGGGTATAGACCTGGAAGCGGAAATTGGTGTTCTCCGCCGCCATGGACTGGTTGATCTGATTGATGAGATTCTGGAGGCGCTGCTGCTCCATAAAGGAGGTCTCCTGCTCCAGGGCCAGGCTATACTGGGCGTAGGACAGCAGGCTGTTTTCCCGCTCCATCAGCATCTGGTGGTAGGGCGTGGTATATTCCACGCTCTCCGCCTCTACAAAGGGGAGGAGCATCAGGCAGCGCACCCCGTAATAGACCGCGCCGAACACCGCGCACACCAGCAGCACCCAGGCCGCTACCCGCACGCCCAGATTCTCCTGCAGCTGCTTCACTTACACGCCCCCCTTGTCCATCTTGTAGCCCAGGCCCCAGACCACCTTTAGATAGCGGGGCTCGGCGGGGTTAATTTCGATCTTCTCCCGCAGATGACGGATGTGGACGGCCACGGTGTTCTCCGAGCCGTAGGCCGGGTCGTTCCACACCTGCTCATAGATCTGAGCGGAGGAGAACACCTGTCCCGGGTGGGTCATGAGCAGGCGCAGAATGTTGTACTCAATGGGGGTGAGGGCCACGGGCTCCCCGTCCACCGTCACCACCTTGGCGCCGTCGTCCATGGCGATGGGGCCCACCGTCAGCAGGCCGGGGGCCTTCTCCGCCCCGCCCAGGGCGGTATAGCGGCGCAGCTGGCTCTTCACCCGGGCCACCACCTCCAGGGGATTGAAGGGCTTGGTGATATAGTCGTCGGCCCCGATATTCAGGCCCAAAATCTTGTCGGTGTCCTCGCTTTTGGCCGTGAGGAGAATGATGGGCACGTTGCTGCCCTCCCGCAGCTTGGCGGTGGTGCGGATGCCGTCCAGCTCGGGCATCATGATGTCCATGAGGATCAGGTGGATCTCGTGGTTTTCCACCACCTGCAGGGCCTCCTTGCCATTATAGGCCTTCATGGTCTTGTAACCCTCGCTGGTGAGGTAGATATCCAGGGCGGAGACGATATCACGGTCGTCATCGCAAATCAGAATCGTATGCATGGGGTATTCATCCTTTCTCCCAGTAGTTCTCTTATGATGCTAGCATAACACACCCAGCTTAAGATGCAAGGCCTGAAATCTTAAGAAGTGTTAAATTTTCCCCACCTTCCCCCTTGCATTGCCGCTGCTTTTCTTGTATAATATGTCCTGCATTTGCCGGTGTGATGGAATTGGTAGACGTGACGGACTCAAAATCCGTTGGTGGCGACATCGTGCGGGTTCGAGTCCCGCCACCGGCACCATAAAATCAAAACGGTATAGATGCCACTGGCGAAAAGCCAGTGGCATCAACCGTTTCCGGGCTTTTTCAGCTCGAAAATTTACGGATGATTCCATAGATGCCAACCGCTGTTTCCCCCTAACTGGTGGGATTCGAACCCCCTCTTCTCGAAGGTTGGCAACACCAGAAACCATGTAGCGCCCTTTTTGAAGCATCAATTTTCAAAAAGGGCGCTATTTTTCTGCCAATAGAATACACAAAGTTTGGGGCGTCAATTTGTTGGTCGTGATGGACCAATAGGTTGGCGCCCTTTTTCGTTTTCAGGCAATTTCAAAAAGGGCACTAAATATCAGGAGGTAGTAAATGAATCGAGAACAGTTTTTTCAGGAGCTTCGCACCGCTCTCCACCGTGAGGGATTCACTCCGCAGCCGGAACAGGATGAATTGCTTCCTGTGGAGTGGGATGGTCTCCCCCTTTGCCGGATCACAGCGGACGGAGGCGTTCGCTACTGGCAGGAGGATGTAGCGACACCGGAACGGGAACGAGCCTGTGAGCGAGCCACCGATCTGGCCTGCACCGTGCGGGAGTACATGACGCTGCTGGAACAGGCTCCGCCCCTACAAGCCCAAAGCCTGACCGATGACTACCGCCTGCTGGCTGACTTCAATGGAGCCGTGCTGGCTGCCCATCCCACTCGGCTTGGCGTCCAATTCGTCACATGGGATTGGAGCTTCGACCACACAGGTCTCAACCAGGGCAATTACTTTCTGGAAAACTATGTAGGTGCCAAGCAGGACTTCGCCATCCGCGCCGGTCTCATTTCCAAACAGCAAATTTTCAATCAGGAGCAGCTTGTTGAAATCTACCGGTGCTGCTCTGACACCTTGGATGCTGGTTTTAACTTGACTGCCGAGCAGGAAAAGTGCATCCGGGGAGTTCAAGAGCAGATTGCTACTGCAGCTCCCGATGCCCTGGAGCGCATAAGAGAGCAAGAGCAGCACCCCATGGAACCCTACAACCAAGAACCGATCATGTAATATTCAAGCGCCGGAGTTTCGGAAATAAGACTCCGGCGCTTTTTTATTGTCTCAAACCAGACAGGAGGATTAAAGATTGGATCAAAAGAACGAACAAATAGTGCCGCTGCGCATCAAAAACCTGGCTGAGTTGAAACGCTGTATCCGCCCCGGGACAGAGTTGGTGGCAACCAGCCATAGCAAGCACCCTGCCCTGGTCGGGCTTGTACGGGTGGTGACTGAGGTTCAGACCAACGCTTACTATTCCGTGGTCAAGGATCAGCCGACTCATCAGTATTCGACCTGTAATTACGGGAAGGGATTCCGCTCTGATTTCGAAAAGGCATCCAACTATTTATTTGAGGGCACGACCATCAAGGTTCTTGACCGCAGAAGCGGTGATGGCAGCGTGCTTTATGAAATGGAACTTTATCCGGGCGAATGCCTTGTCCTCGGGCAGAAGAACGACATGGAGGAGAATGCGTATATCAGAGAAGACAATAGCGAAATCAAGCAGGAAGGGATGAACATGACCTTATGACACGCTATTTCATGCGAGATACGCCGCTGTGCCAGCTGGAACAGCAGATGATGACCCCGCCCAATTTCAAGCCCAGAGGTCACGGCCGGTATTCTCCCGGTTTCCAATACAGCAGCGAGGACACGGAGTGCCCATACTGTATAAACTTCAGGTGCAATCAGCCTTGTCCGCTGAAACTGTGCATCTGCCTGGATGAACGGATCGCGGCCGGCGCACTGAACCTCAATGAGTTCGTCAGGGATTGCTTCTTCCCTGAAGCGGGGGTACAGCTTCAGGCCCGCTTAGAGAGGAATTTCACTTGCTGCTCCATCAGCTTTTTTCTGAATGAGAGCCATCGCGAGCGCTGGCAGCACTGGCATGCGCGCTGCTATCGAATGTCAGGCCGTAATCTGGCCGCGCTGTTTCTCCTCACGGCGTATGAGGATATCTGGAGCAGAATGATCTGGAAGTTTGATGCCCGCAGATTTGACTTCCAGTCCGTCCAGCTTTCCGGCATCCAGCCGGAACTGTACAGTGTTTATCAGGCGGCCAAAGCCATCTCCACCGGCAGCCGCAATATCACTCTTGCCGATCTCGCATCCCCCAAATTGGTCACAGATGAGGCGTTCCACCTGATTGTCTGCGCTCTGCTTCTGGCCAAGTACGGAGATGTGATTTTGAATTTTGAAGGAAAGTAAGGTGATGCGATATGATGATGGAAGCCGTTCTGAGCAACGCCGACCACCCGGAATACGGTGTTGCGACGATTCCTCTTCCCATTCCCAGAAATCAATATGACCACTGCGTTGCGCTGTTGGAGGCACTGGAGATCGGCGATGCCTCTGAAGCCGACTGCCGCTTGGACTCGCTCGACAGTGCCTTGCCTGTGCTGAATCGGCTGGTATGTACCAAGGTCAACCTTGATGAGTTGGACTATCTGGCAAAGCGGCTGGACAGCTTTACTGTGGGCGAGTTTTCGCAATTTCAGGCGATGGCTGAAAAGCTGAATCTCACCAGCATGAAGGATCTCATCAACCTGACCTTCTGCTGCCAGCAGGCGACGGTGATCACTGACTTCACAAATTTGAAAGAGGTTGGCCGTGATCACTACATGAACATCCATGGTGGGTGTGCCAGCATGGAAGAACTGGAACAGCTAGACGGAGTGGAAACCGCTGTCTTGTTGATTGAGGACAATGAGGGGACTATCACCCGCTACGGAGTGGTCTATGACAACGGCATGCAGCTTTCACAGCTCTTTGATGGAAAACACCTGCCCTGTTACCACTATGAGGCTGATATGACTGCTGTCGGGATATCCTCTCGGTGGGAGCCGGAGAACAGCAGGAATGTGACCTGGATCTATCTCCCTGCATCAAAAGGACAAATTGAGCGCGCCGTGCAGCGTTCCGGCATTGCTGACCCAAAGGATATGCGCCTCTTTATAGCTGACAGTTCATTCCCAGAGGAAGTGGATGTAGCACTGGACTTCCAGTGCGATAACATCCACGAACTCAATGAGCTGGCGCTGGCTGTGGAGAATTTTTCAATTCATGACCGCAAGAAGTTGGGGGCGGCAGTAAGCATGTCCAAGCCGGAAAGCGCCAGCCAGATCCGCCGTCTGGCGGAAAACATGGATCTGTTTGAATTCGCCCCCGGTGCTCATACCCCCGAGGAATATGGGAAATACATGATTCAGAAATCCGGCCATTTTGAGTATGACCCCAATCTGGACGAGTTTTATGACTACGAGCGGTATGGCCTGCAGCACATGGACTATCAGTCGGGCGTGTTTACCAACCGCGGCTATATCGCCTATGTCGGTGCAGTAAGTCTAGAGGAGCTGATGGCAGACGACCCAGCAGAGGCCTATCAGCGGGAGCAGGACTTTCAGATAGGAGGGATGACATGATCCAACTCTTTATGAGCCGAAACGGGAGCTCTGCCATTGTCCCGCTCCAGTTTCCCGCATCTCAGAGTGCAATTGCTGAAGCCTCCAGACAACTTGATGAGGCCAACAGAGAAGGAAAAACAAAGATCGTTGAGATCAAAAGCGTGATCGCCAATCTACCGTCGTACCTCAGCCGGCTTGACCCTGATTCCAGAACACAGCTTGCACAGCTGAATCGGCTTTCGAGTATCATTGCCCAAATGGACTCCCGCGAACGGAACATCTATGCCGGCGCATTGGATGGTAACAGCATCAACGATTTGAACGATGTTATCCGTGTGGCGGAGCAGATTTCGGACTACATCCTCATTCCCAATATCAATTCAGATGTAACACTCGGCCGTTATGTCGCTGTTGCCGGTCAGATTCAGGGCGATCCCAGATTCCCCGAAGCAGCCTGGCCCTACCTGGACTTTGCAAAAATCGGCGCAGAATACTATGCCGAGCATGGCGGCGCCTATACCTATGCAGGCTATGTGCTCCGCAAGCAGGATGATGAGCTTATCAGAGAGAAAAAGTCGAAGATCCAGCTTGACCTATCCTCCTCCAAAGCGCAGGCGAGTGTATCTCTCCCAGCATTGAAGGAGGAATTGGAGCGAGTAAAAAAGTTGCTGGGGATCGATTGTTTTGCAGAGGCCGCAATTACCAAGGTTTCTTTTGCTGTTCCCAATTTGAACGAGTATATTCCCACCACAGGAGTCTGCGTGGAAGATGCAAACGAATTGGCTTGGGCCATCGAGGGGATGCAGTTTGAAGACGGTGAACTGCTGAAATATCTGTCGGTTCTTTCTGTGGAGCAGCCGGAAACCATGCAGGATGCTCTTCGATACGCCATGAATCTGGACGACTATGAGCGCATCCCGGAGGACACTTACGAATACGGGCAAACTGTCCTTCGGCGCATCGGTGCTGATGACGAGCTGATTGATACCATCGACGGGTATATGGATTTCGAGAAGCTGGGTGAGGACACTATGGCGGAGGAAGGCGTCCGGCGAACCGAGTTTGGCCTGATCCGCCGATGCAGCAGCCCCTTCGCTGAGGAAACCCAGGCGATGGAGATGGGAGGCCTTTCATAATGACTCGGATAGTCGATTTTCTCTGGGTAAAACTGATGGATTATACGTTGCTTAAAGTAAAGAAAACTGAACAGCATCACCTGATGGAATAGGAGGAATGCAAATGAAAAAGAAACTCATGATCTCGGTGGCTTTGCTGGCCGTACTGGAAGCTGCTGTTGTAAGCTATTTTCACTTCTCTTACAAAAATGTTTTTGACCATGGCTAATCTCTCTAAACTGTGGTATGTTGTGTACTTGCCAAACCAAGGAGGTGAAAAACAATGAAACAGAAATATACGAAAAAATGTGAAAACGGTGTTCAGCTGAGGCCCGCTTCCATTGAGGAGGCGGGCCTTTTCTATTCAGATCTGGATGAGAAACAGGATGAAGCTCTGGGCACAGTCGGCCATGTGCGGATGGACTTTGGCCATGGAGGGAAGGAATTCTGGCACACCTGGTGGCCCCATAACCAGGATCAATTCAATACCCCGGAATTCAAGGCGACGCTCCAAACCGTGGTAGATGCTCTGCGGCGGGACGGCCCCCTAAAGGATCTGTCCGCTATGCGCAGCTACTGCCAGCAGCATGGCGGAGGGATCACAGAGGATGGAGAAAACTTCGGGTACATTACAGAAACGGAGCATTACCAATTCTGCTTGCGGTGTACCCCAGTCCCCGGACACTATCAGGGGTATCTATACTGCTATGACAAGCGGCAGCAGGAGATGGCCCAGCACGACACCGTAGTAGGCCGAGTGACCTATGCGGACGGTACTCGGCAGGAATTTACCGACTCGGAACTGTATCTCAAGACCATCAAAGAAGAACTGCCGTATCGAAATACAACTGGCTTCCGATACGAAACGCTCACTGAGGATCCACAAATCCGAAAAGCTGTGGATGATATTATCCTGGATTTCTCCGGAGAAGAAAATCCCCGGCGAGCCTGCAGCTATGGCCTGACGGAGAAGGGAATGCAGATGCTTCGGGATGTAGCAGATCCGTCTCTTCCTCACACCTATAGCTGGTTTGTGATGACAGGCTGCAATACCCCCCAGGAGCAGCTCCACCGTAACCTTACCCTGGACGAAGCGGTCGAGCTCTATCAGAACAGCGACTATCCTGAGAAACGGCTTGGTGTCACCAAGGATGACTTCGCAACAGTCGACTTTGTCCGAATGGTGGATGGTGAGCAGACATTTTTCGGTGACTATCAGAAACTGGAGAGCTTCAAGAACGATCCAACAATTTTCGAGGCAGTAGAGCAACTCCATCAGGAGTTAGAGGATATGTCCCAAGATCAGGGCATGACCATGTAGGAGGTGCAAGATGCAAATACAAAAAGAATGGCTGGACTTTCTCCGAGAGCAATATCCCAAGGGGTCCCGCATTCGATTGACGGAAATGAAAGACGATCCCTACGCACTGTCCCCTGGCAGTATGGGGACTCTGGATCATATCGATGACGCAGGCCAATTCCATGTGAAGTGGGACAACGGCAGCGGCCTTGCCCTCATCATCGGCGAGGATCGGTTTCAGGTCCAGCTTCCGGAACCTCAGACGCTGAAGTTCTATATGCCTCTCACCGCTCAACTTTACGGTCGTGACAGCTGGGGAGATCTGGAGGAGTACGGCAACGATTTGAATGGCCGTGATCTGCGAGACTATCAGTCGTGTATTCACGAGGCGCTTCTGGAAAACCAGGTGCCGGAGGAAAAAAGTCGCGGCCTTATGCGCTGGTATGACAAACAGGATGGGGTGAATGAAAAAGTTCAGTCCATCGTGTTTGACGCAGAGAGCCGCGATGGGCAGCTGTGGTGCGTAGCGGAATGCAAGGTAGTAGGCGAACTTCTGCCGGAGGAAAAAGAGGCCCTGGCTGATTACATTTCAGGGCAGGCGTCGGACGGTTGGGGCGAGGGATTTGAGCAACGGGCCATCGATTTGGAAGAGGGAGAACTTTATGTGAGTCTCTGGAACTCCAGCAACTGGACAATCCAGACAGAGGAAGAGAAGTTCTCCCCCGATTCTCTCACCCGCCTGCCGGATATGTGCTGGTCTGTGCTTCCCGGAGAAGGAACCCTTATCTGCATCAAAAAAGGTGAGAGCGGCTACTACCCCAGCGACTGGAGTACCGGCGACAGGGCCCAGAACCGCTACCTGGCGGACTATAACAACCAGCGCCGAGGCATTACTCCGGCTCAGGAACAGGCAATGCTCACTGGCAGCATGTGCGGTTGGGATGTACCTGGTGCGGATCCCAAGTGGTATGAAGAACATCAGAACCAGGAGATGGGAGGAATGACGCTTGAATAAAGGATTCATCGTATATGTAAGTCCTTTGGAAATGGACAGTGTTGATCACCGGTTGGTAGAACTGCCTATGGAACAGGAAAAACTGGATGCACTCCAACTGGAACTGAACACCGGCTCTCCCCTCTATACCGAAGTATCGGACTTCTGTGGGCGGGAATACCTTAAGGAGCACATGCCAGAGGATATGGATCTGACAGAGTTGAATCTGCTGGCTAAGAAACTGGCCTCCTTTGAGCCTGTCCAGGAAGCGGCCTTCGAGGGCCTTGTCCGCATGGATCTGGATAAAGGAACGATGGAACTGCCGCTGTGTCGTCTGATCGACCTGGCCAACAGTGCGGACTGCTGTCATGTTGCTCCAGGAATTGGGAATGACGAGCAACTGGGACACTTCTATGTGGACAATGACTTCCCGGTGATTCCTCCCGGCCTGCCGGAAGAGGTGTATGAAGTCCTGGACTATGCAGCCATTGGCCGAAAGGCCAGAATGGAGGAGGGCGGAGTCTTCACCTCCGAAGGCTATGTGGTACAGCACACCGACCTGGATGTGAGTTACTCGCAGTCCCATTGTGGGCCGCAGATGGAGGTGATGAGTCCATGAAACACCGCCTTGCCCCTCTTTTGGAGGGGATGGAGATGGGCAAATCGGAATATGATTGGCTGGAACAACGGTTGGAAAGCATGACAGCAAAGGAAGAACTGCTCTTCCGAGGTGCCATGCAGATTGAATCACCAAGGGACATTCAGACGACCATCCAAATTCTTCAGGGATTGGATCACTACCAGCTTCTCTATGGAGCAGAGGACGATGCGCTACTGGGACGATTCGTCATGGAGCATATTCACACCCCCACGCACGCGGCACGGGGCTACCTTGACCCGGAAATTGTTGGGGCAGCCTATCGGGAACATGGTTCAGGCAGTTTTGTTGAGAACCACTATGTAGAGCGGCTGAACCCCGATCGTCCCTTGCCGGAGGTAAATCCCAACGTGCCGCTACCTATCACCGGTGAGTATGCAATTCGGGTCAAACTGGTAAGCAGGAACAATATGGAGGGTGTCTGGATCGGATTCCCCGACACAGGCGAATACATGGATACCGCCCACCCGGATGAGCTGCTTCTCGGGCTGGATGCCTTGCAAGCAGAAACACTGGATCAGTGTATGGCGGTGGATGTGGATTGCGCGCTTCCTCAGATCACCGACATTCTCAATCAATATGACTCCGCAGGAGAATTGGTTCGCCACGCCATTGACTTCGGCTATGTCTGGGCGGAACAGGGACAGGGAGAACCCCACTGGATGGAAAAATGGCAGTGCGTGATGGAATTGGAAGACTGTCACCGTCTGGATTTGGCATTGGACCTCGCTCAATACCTCCACTGTTACGAATTTATTCCCCGAGGGGTTGATCTTGCCCAGTATGGCATGGACCTGGCCCGAAAGGAGGGTGTACTTGGCCAGGATCCGCTGCTCATCCAATGCTTTGACTCGGTGGCCTATGCCCAGCATCACATGGCAAAATATGGTCTGTCCACAACAGACCATGGCTATGCAGCCAGGAATGAGCAAGAGATCATTTACGAATACAGCCAGCCAGAACATGAACCAGAGATGACAATGTAATAACCTCGAATCAAATAAGGGGCCGTTTTTCCGAAAGGGACAAAACGGCCCCTTCTTTTTTTGCACCCTTTTTCGGTAAAACGTGTCCGGAAAGGGAGGCATTTATGCGAGAAGAAAAGTTGTTGAACTATTTGAAAACTTCCTGTCATGGCCGTGAAAATCGGAAAAGCGGCAGGGAATTGGCTCGGACGCTGGGCATCCATGTCAAGGACCTTCAAAAGTTGGTAAAACGACTGCGGAAGAAAAAGAAACCCATTGCCAGTGACCAGTACGGTTATTACTATGCTGCCACCGCAGCTGAACTCTGTGACAGTATGGATTTTCTCCAGGGTATGGCGGACGGTCTAATGGAGGACATCCGTAATATGAGAGGAAGCCTTAACAGCTACAGAGAAAAGGAGGGTGAACAAAATGGCTAAGCCCTTCTTTCCATGGATGGGGAACAAAGAGAAACTTGTCCCTTACATCCACCAGCTGATACCGCCTCATGTGAAACAGTTTACAGAGGCGTTCGGCGGCAGCGGCGCTGTCATCTTAGGTCTGCAGCCAAAGAAGGGCCGGTTGGACATTTATAACGACCTGAACGACGATTTGTTCAATGTGTTTTGCTGTGTCAAAGAAAAATCGTTCTCACTGGCCAAAGAACTGAAGTTTCTGCCGGTGCATGGCAGGACACCCTTCGCCTTCTACCGCGATATGGCCGCTCATGAGCCGGACTTCTATCGGCATATTGAGGAGGAGAAACGAGTTGTAGCGGAGTCCACTTGTTTTACCGAAGAAGAGATCCGCGAACTGCTCACGATCCTGGATGGCAACGCAAAACTTTTTGATGTGCGGCGGGCAGCGGCTTTTCTGTTCACCACTTACGGCAGCTTCAGTGGGACAGGAAATTCTGTTGGCATTAAAACTGTGGACCCGCAGGCAATCGTGGATAAGCTGCCTCAGGTTTCAAGACGTCTGGACAGTATTTTTCTGGAGCATCAGGACGCCCTTGTGCTGATCCCCAAGGAGGACCGTCCGGACGGAATCATCTATGCAGATCCACCCTATATGCTGACAGAAAAGGTCTATGATGTGCGATTCCTTCCGGAACACCATATCATCCTTCACGACAGGGCACGTTCATGTAAGGGGTATGTGATCATCTCCTACGGCTATGATGACCGGATCATTGATCTGTATAAAGATGATTTTTTCATCATCTCTTTGAAACGAACCAATCCGCTGTCACAGACCGAAGGTTCCACCTTCAGGGAGTTGATCATCACGAACTACGATCCTAGCCCTTATCTAAACAAACAATTGGATATCTTTGGGCAGGCAAGTGACGCTATGTGGGAGCCCGTTATCCTGAACCGCCCCCACAGGATCTTAAAAGTAGACTAGGAGGTAATTTGAAATGAAATTTGTATTGCATCGCAACACTGAGAACAGAAATCAGAAGATCCCTTTCCCCGCCATGCAGGTGGCTGGATTGGCTGACGCAGAGCAGCTGACTATCCAGGCAGATGCAGGCAGTATCCTGATCAGCCGGGAGGACATCACGGCGCGGCAGGCCATCACCACCATCACCCATCTCTACGAGGTGATCGACTCCTTGATTCTCCAGCTGGTGGATGCCAGCAATGAAATCGTCGATGTCCTGGATATCCCCGACCCTCTCGAGACCGTGGATGAGGATCTGCTGGATGATCTTCTGGAGTGCGGAGCCAACCCGGACGGTCTGCGTCTGCTTCTGGCGGTGGAGGATGAAGCAGATGAGGAATGATACCTACCTCTACACAGACGGCCTGGACGCAGCCAGGCGCAGCGGGCAGATAGCCCTATGGCGGGCCAGCCATCAGGCCAACATCGCCTGTAAAAAAGCGATTGAGGATAGTATCCGCCAAGGCTTTGATGGCGTGCATCTCAAAGAGGACTGTGCCAAAGAGGTGTTGGAGGAGTTCGGTTTCAAGCGGGTTAACTGGGTACTGGCAAACACCATCCAGGAAAAGAGTGGCGATGGCCGATTCCGCCCCGACAACAGAAGTTGGGCACAGCGCACCTTCATCCCGGAAGATATGGGTCACAAGGTGGAGTTTATTGTTAACTCACACTCCGAGGTTGTGAATGGTTTTGTGAATCAAGTGCGGGATGCCTATCAGAAGCTTAACCTCTTCGGCCCAGAACACTGCGAACCCAATTCATGGGAGGATCTGGATTACGCAGGAAAGGTGCTGGTACTGAGTCCGGATACTCTGAGAGAATCCTGCTGGACACAGGAAAATCAGCTTTGGTATGCCCATGATGGATTTGGGTGCAGTCCCCATGCCATTGGTCGTTCTATCCGCTGTACCTGCCTGGGAGATGGAGAACATACCAGATGGAACCGATCCGACTTCATCGGAGTCCTGCAGGAGAATCTTCTTCCGGAGTGGGCTGAGGAAAAACTGAACGAGCTGACAGGCCAGAATGTTGATCACAGCATGGAAGGCATGAAGATGGAGTGAAGTGGAGGAATTATGAATTTGAGTTATTACACGGTGGATGATCTTCGTCTGGGACATGATCCGAAAGGCGTGGTCGGGTGGCGGATGTCCCATTTTCTATCTTTGGATGATGCGTTAACGCATTATGCGAGTCTGCCTGTTACGGGAGTAAAATCTCTTGGGCTGACGGATGGAGTGCATTGTCTGGAGATCGCTCGATGTGTCCCGCTCTTTGAATATGACAGAGAAGGCGAAGACATCCTGGCCTCTGACTACAAGCAGTTTCCGCTCTGGGCCGATGTGGAGGAGGTCAATACTGCAACACAGGCATGTATTTCCGCCTTGCGGCTTCGGTATGTCCTCCATCCTGATGCGATTGTACCAATTCCAAAAGGTGACTCCTTATCTTCAAAATTAAAGGATAAATATCTCTGGCTGAATGCAAACCGGGCAAAGGAATCCGCCATTACGCTGGCGTATCGCGCCGGTACAGGCTGGATCCCCTTGAGAGAATGGAAACGCTGCGCTTCGAAACATCCGCTGATTCTTAAGTTTATGGCGGATGGTCTGACGGAGGGCGGCGCTTTTGTATCTCTGGAAGTTGAGCCCTGGGAGTATGACCTGTTGGTCCGCCGCACTTTAGAGCGGCTTAACCAAAATTCATCAAATTCAGGAGGAATGAAGACATGAAGAACGACATGAAAGCAGCAGTGTCCCCTATGGAGATGGATGTGAGGATCTTTCCCTATCGAGGGGACGGCCCCGTGGCAGCAATCGCTTCGGTTACGCTGAACGGCTGTTTTGCCGTGCGGGATGTACGGATCATGGAAGGGAAAAATGGGCTTTTCGTTTCCATGCCCAGCAGAAAGGTAAAGGGAGAGTATCGAGACATCTGCTATCCCTGCACCAAAGATTTCAAGCAGCAGTTTGATCAGAAGGTCCTGGAGGCCTATGAGCAGGCACAGGTTCAGGAGGCTCAGAAGTCCCCGGACCCCGAGGGTCAAGAGGAAAACGGCCCCACCATGGCAATGTAAGGAGGTAATGTTCATGAAACGAGTAATGACCCTTTGCGTCCTGGTTCTGACATTGACAATGGCGCTCTGCCCCGCAGCACTGGCAGCGGATCTTGGGAGTGCGGCTACTGCAGCCCAGGTATGTTACCCTACTTCTATCAGCCGCAGCGAGGACGGCACAGAACTGAAAAAAATCTATGATCTGGGGCCGGAGGATGACCCCGCAGGGATTCCCCGCTCTGATTTTGAGCAGGATGGCTTCCACTATACCCTGACGGATCTGCTCAAACAGGAGCTTCCCGAAAACGAAAGTCGGCAGCACACTGAAACGGTCTCCTTGCCCAGCAAGAATAAGGATATGGAGTCTGTGCTGGCGCTGCTGCCCGCCGAAAAGGAATTCGTTACGGATGACGGTCTGACCGGGATTCTGAGCCTGGACCTGTCCACAGTCCGGGTGGAGGTTGCTGGGTATGGCAGCTCCACCAAGGAAGTCTCTGCCACACGCTCCTACCCCAATCTGGCTGGTCAGGATACCCAGTACATCCCCAAGACTATCGAAGAGGATGGCCGGACCCTGACGCTTCAAACGGTCAATTGGCAGACAGACAATACCGCAAACATGGATGGATATGCCGTTGGCGACCGTTTCACCGCTGTCGCCACCTATACCGGAACTGCGACCAGCTCCTATGTGAAAGGTTATACCGTGACTGCGGACTATACCGGAACCGTCAGCCGCATCGCCCTGAATAAGGTGCGCTATGTGGCTATTTTTGAAGGAACACCGCTGGAGCCTATTCTGCCAACGGAGGATGAAAGCACTGGCCCCGCCCAGTTTAATTGGTTGGCCATTGCAGTCCCCTTCGGTATCGTAGCCCTAGTCGGTGCAGGAACAGGTGCCGCTCTATTTATGAAGCGTCGCCACGAGACAACGGAGGAGGAGAGCGAATGAAACGAGTAATTTCCACTTGCCTGACGCTTTGCCTGTCTGCGGCATTGGCCTTGCCTGCCAGCGCCTTGGACTACAGCATTGACGCCCCCGGTAATCCGGATTACGGGGATCCTACTTCTATCGAGGTAGTCCACACGGCTGATGGTGGGGCAATGAAGAATGAGGATATCAGCAAAAATGCAGCCCTGATCCCGCCTTCCTTTGGCAGCCCCAGCGCAGATGCCCTTGGAACAGGTACCTATCTTACCCCCAACTTGGCCCCTGGCGGCATGGCGGTTGGTACTATCTCCGGCGGCAATATGCCCATCGTATTCCCGCCTACGTCTGGCGAAGACACAGGCAATACCAGCTCTGGCAGTTCTGGCGGATCCAGTACCTCTGGCGGTTATACCTATGTGACCGATGATCTCTACTATTCTGGTGGTTATCTGGGAACTCTGAAAATCTCCGCCATTGGCCTCAGTGTGAAGATCTATCAGGGCACCGGGAGCAGCACACTGGCCAAGGGAGCAGGCCACTTCACAGACACGAGTATCTGGGACGGCACTGTTGCCCTGGCTGGCCACAATCGGGGTGTCAACAACCATTTCGGCAAGATCCATACCCTGGAGATCGGGGATAAGATCACCCTGACCACTAAGCTGGGCACCCGCACCTATAAAGTTACCTCCGTCAGTAAGGTCAGCGAAACGGACCGCAGCGCCATGACGCCTACCGGCGAGGACCGGATCGTGTTGTACACCTGCGTAATGAATCAGAGTGCTTACCGCTGGTGCGTCCAGGCGACTGCTGTGTAAACTGATCTGCTGCGTCGCCATTTGTTCTCTGCCCACGCGGAAGATTCTGCTTGACTTCTACCTCCTTCTTGGATATTGTGTGCTTGCAAAGATCCACATAATGCAAAGGAGGAATGAATATGAAGGCAAAAAAGAATCTGGCCCTGGTAGCGGCAGGTATCGTAATCGGCGCGTTTCTGGCATTCCCCACAGCACACGCCGCTGAAGAACTATTCACTGCAGTTCGCAGCTCCCACCGGTTCTTCCTGGATGGGAAACAAGTTCAGATGGAAGCATATATCATCAACGGCAACAACTATGTCAAACTTGCAGATGTGGGCAAGATGGTCGGGTTCAATGTGTATTGGGACGGAGCGGTGTACATGGACAGCGATGCTCCTTACACTGGAAAAGCACCGGAAGCCTCCTCCACACTTGAGGAGGTGCGAGAAGAGATCGCCGTCCTCGTGAACGAGGTACGACGCGAGAATGGTCTCCAGGAACTGACTATCGATCAGCACCTGATGGCAGCAGCGCAGAACTGCAGCGATCAAAAGTTTACCTGGCATCACACGAAAGAAGAGTGTGAAGCGGTGGCGGCATCTGGATATCCCTATGGCTTCGGCTCAAATCTCACCGTATTCACTGGTGCGGCAATAGCAGATATTGCACAGCGCGCAGTGGATAACTGGGAAAATTCTCCTGGTCACTTCCAAACCATGACGGATCCAGATGCAACAAGTCTTGGTGTAGGTGTAACCAAGGACAATGGCGTTACGTACTGCTATCTGTTTCTCGGAAAGCCTAATACCAATAATCCCTACGGATAAATCCATGTAGAGTGTGGCCCCTCCAAAACTGGAGGGGTCGTTTTATTGTGCCTATACAAGAAAGAAGGTGAGTAAAATGATGTAATGCAATGGCATATCTGCCTATTTTCCAAGTTCAAGAAGAATAACCGCAAAAAATAATATCGAGAAAAGCAACAGGCCGTAGGGATACAGGACCCGACAGCCTGTTTTGACTGGAATGCTCCATCCCTACGGCCCTTTCTTTTTTCGAGGAAAGGACAAAAAATGAAGATGAAAACGCATTCCGTATATATTCGCATGATGTCCTTGCTGCTCGCTGTTCTGTGTATTGTGGGCCTGTTCCCTGCCAGTGCGCTGGCTGCCAGCCCCAACACCATTAAGTTGGAGGACTGCACCTACAACGGGGTCCACTATGACTCTCCCGCATTAGGGATTTGCTATATGCACCAGATGCAGTTTGATTTCAGCGGCGACAGCGTCATGGGCTTTTGCTCCGAAAAAGGCAAAGGCATGGGCTGGTCTTTGGAAGGTCATGAGTGGAACAGCCCCAAAGAAATCAACGACTCCACAGTGAAAATTATGATGGCATATTTCTATTGTCATACCAAAGGTATTTTCACTGACCGGGCACAAGCACTGGGCCTGGATGAAGTATGGGGCTCCGACTATACCTGGACTATGAATGCATGGGTGCAGGCAGTAGTTTGGCGGTATAAGGCCGGTCTGCTCTCTGATCCTGTGGTCGCCTGCGCGGAAGAATTGATGTACGTTTTCAACAACCTCAAACACACCAACTACACCAGCATTGATGAGGAACTGGATGGCTGGTCTTTCCGCGACAGGGCCCAGTACACTCTCGACCTCGGTGCAGAGGGTGTTTGGGGTGATTGCGCAGTATATGAATACAAATATGCTGGTCCTGGCTCCAATTACCACCCCGCCAATGATGTTCAGGCTGTATTCGTTGGCGAACTCACCATCACCCGCGAGCAGTACGAGCTTACCGTAAAGAAGGTAGACTCCACCAACCCCAGCAAGGGCCTTTCCGGTGCTCGATTCCTCATCCAGTCCGCCAATGGCACCTACTCCAAGGAGGTTGTCACCGGGAGCGATGGAACCTATACGCTGTCGCCTCTGGATGCGGGCACTTATTCCGTAACTGAAATGGCCCCTCCGGAGGGCTACGAAATTGATAACGCAGGACCTCAGTATGTTGTTCTCCCCAACGAGAGCGGTACCACCGTCACGGTTACCTTTACTGATACCCCTGTCATCACCAGTGAGGGCAGCATCCGCAAAGTGGATTCCGACGATCCCAGCAAGGGACTGGCTGGTGCTGTAATTAAAATCGAGGGTGTCGATAACAGCTTTACCGGCACCTACACCACTGGTGTCGGAGGATATCTTCAGGATGTACCCTGGGATACGATGCCCATCGGCTCTTATGTAGCCACTGAAGTCACCCCTCCGAACGGGTACACCATCAGCAAAGATCCTGATAAGATCCGGCAGGAGTTCTATTGGGACGGCAAGAGCGATGTTGACCTTGTGTTCGAGAACGACGCAAAAGTAAAGCTCGAACTTTTGAAGGTAAACGACTCCGACCAGCCCATCGAAGGCGCAGTATTCAATGTCCTGAAAGATGGGCAGATCATTGCCACAGAGAAAACCGATGCCTCTGGAATTATTACCGTTACCAATATCACTGAGGGCCTCTACGCTTTTGTTGAGGTCTATGTCCCGGCTCCCTATGCCCGACTCGAAGAGCCTGTTACCGTCCATGTGGATCAGGAAGATGTGGACGGTGGCGGCACGATTTCGGTCTCCGCAGTAGATGAAGAACTTCCTACCCTTACCATCCTTAAGCGAGATGGCCAGACCGGACAGGTTGTTCCCGGAGCCGTCTTTGAAGTCAAGGGCATTCATCACGGCTACCACACGGATGTTACTACTGGTGAAGACGGCACGGCCACTTTGACTGGCCTTCCCGTAGACAGCTATGAAGTGACTGAAATCTCCGTACCTGACCCCTATGTGGTGGCTGCGGAACCCACCCAGACGATCTGGCTGGGTCCCGGCGATGAGAAGCAGCTGATCTTTGATAACTTGAAGCAGCCTCAGCTCACCATCGCCAAAGTCGATGCTGCAGACTCCACTACCCCTATTTCCGGCACCGTCTTCCGGATTGAAGCCATTGATGGTGATTACCAGAATGATGTCACCACCGGCCAGGATGGTACTGTTACCCTCCGTGTGGCACCTGGCACTTACCGTGTCACTGAATTGTCCGTACCGGCCCCCTACTTCCTCCCCGATAAGGATGCAGATCGGGTACAGACGATCTCTCTGAATGCAGGGGATGAAAAGAAGCTTGTTTTCAAGAACAGCAAAAGTCCAGAACTCACCATCTACAAGGAGGATAGCGTTGCCGGTGCCCCCGTGGAGGGAACGCGATTCCATGTAACCTATACCAGCAATGGTGAGGCCGCTGACGCACCTGCCACCATTGATTTTGGCGAGTTCCTGACGGATTCTAACGGCGAGATCCGACTTCACGAGCAGGGAAAGCGGCTGTATCCCGGCGAATACACCATCACTGAGGTAGAGCCTGCTCCTGGGTTCCAGATGGTAGAGCCCACAACTCAGAAGATCATTCTCCATGGCGGAGAAAAGAAAACCGTTACCTTCCAGAATACTCCCCTTAACGCCATCATCGTCGAGAAATACGACAGCGTCACTGGTGAGGCCCTTCCGGGCTGCACGTTCCAGCTGCGTTACCTTGGCGGGACATCTGGCACCGGTGGAACTATTATTGGCCAGAAGGTGACCGGGAAAAACGGCACCGCTATTTGGACCAGCCTCAAACCCGGCACCTATATTCTGGAGGAAGTGGACCCTGCGGACGGCTACAGCATCATCCAGTCTTCGGAAACCGTCTATCTGGCCGACAGCGGAGAACAGTCGGTTGTCACCGTCCGGTTTAAGAATATGCCGGATGGCAACCTGCTGATTCGCAAGGTTTGTTCTGTCAATCCCAGCGTGACTCTCCAGGACGCCGAGTTTAAGGTCATGTATGCCGATGGCACTTTGATCGGGGACAATAATGGAATCTACCGCACGGACGAGAACGGTGAGATCCGCATCGAGGGCTTGGCTCCCGGTAAAAGCGTGGTCGTCACTGAAACGAAGGCTCCGGCAGGTTTTCTGATTGACACCCAGTCCCAGACCATCCAGATCAAGGAGGGGCGAACTGTTTCGCTTACCTTCAAGAACCAGCCCAAGGGCGAGCTTATTATTCAGAAACGCGATAGCGCCACCGACAAACCTCTTCCTGGTGCTGAATTCCGCGTGACTACGGCAGCAGGCTGTGAAGTTGGGCTGGATGGTGTCATTGGAGATTCCACTCTCACCCAGAATGGCATCTTCACAACGGACTCCAATGGTGAAATTCACATCACGAATCTGGCCCCAGGTGCCTATGTAATCTCTGAACTGAAGGCTCCGTCTGGGTATGTGATCGATCAGCCCACCACCAATGTGGTGATCGGCGAGAACGGCGATACACAGACAGTGGTCATCAAGAACTCTAAGGCCGGAAGTTTGATCATCGATAAGCGGGACTCTCTTACTGGTAAACCTCTCGAGGGAGTTACATTTAAGGTGACCACATCTACCGGTGAGTACGTGCCGGACGAGAACGGCTACATCTCCAGCAACGGTCTTTACTTTACCGATAAGGACGGAAAGATCCAGATTGACGGTGTAGTGGGCACCCTGGTAGTGACCGAAACCGCAACCATTCCGGGATACAGCATTGATCCCGCAAAGAAGACCCAGACCGTCCAGGTCAACCCCAATGATACGCAGACTCTCTACTTCACCAACACGCCCAGTACCACATTGGTCATCGAAAAGTATATCGAGGGTACCACAACGCCGCTGGCGGGCGTGACTTTCTTGGTCACAGATAGTTCCGGCGCGGTCGTTGGCTCCAGCAATGGAGAGTACATTACCGATGAGAATGGCCGCATTGTTATTGATGATTTGGAGCCCGGCACCACGGTGACCGCCAGAGAGGTGAAAACAGTGGAGGGCTATGTGCTGGACACCTCTCCCAAGTCCATTGAGATTAAGGCCGGTGAGGTACAGACCTTGCGCTTCTATAATGCGGCGAAAGGCACTCTGGTCATTCGAAAGCTCGATTCCGTGACTAAAAAGCCTCTGGCTGGTGTGGAGTTTGAGCTGACCTACGCCGATGGCGGCTATGTGGACGCTGACAACGGCCACCTGTCCAGCAAGGGCCTTTATACCACAGATGCCAACGGCGAGATTCGAATCAGTGGTGTGACCGGCACGATTGTGGTTAAGGAAACGAAAACCATTGATGGCTATACCATTGATCCGGCCACTCAGTCCCAGACCGTGGTGGTAAACCCGGCAGATACGCAGACCTTGACTTTTTATAACGATCCCATCTGCGGGGTTGAGATTATCAAGGTCAACGAAGCTGATCAGACCGAGCGCATTCCTGGCACCACATTCGAGATCCGTAAGGTAGATGACGAACTGATCGATACCGTCACCACGGACAAAAACGGTCGAGTCTTCGTTTCCCTGGAAGACGGTGCCTACTATGCGGTGGAGGTCGAGGCAGCGGATGGCTTCAAGCTAGACAGCACCCCCTACTACTTTGAGGTGGAGAACGGAAAGACAGAGCCGCTCAAGATTACCAATAAGGCCGTGTCCGGTATCCTGATCCATAAGACGGACAGCACTACCGGCGAAGGGATCTACGGGGTGACCTTCCTCCTCTATGACAGCAGCAATACCCCCATCGGTCAGTACACCAGTGATGACCGGGGCTATGTCTACATCGAAGATCTGGAGGCAGGCCGCTACTACCTGCGCGAGTTGGAAAATGAGGGGTATGTCCCGGACACCCAGAAGAAAACCGTCTACGTGAAGTCTGGTGAGACCACCGAGGTTGAGTGGGAAAACACTCCCATTACCGGACAGATCCAGATTACCAAAACTTCGGCAGATTATAACTCGATGAACGGCTGGCCTGCCGGAACCCCCATTCCCAACACCGTCTTCGAGATCTACAACTATCGGACCGGCAAGCTGGTGGATACCATCAAGACGGACAAGAATGGCGTGGCAGTCTCTAAGCCGCTGCCCCTGGGCCGGTACAAAGTTGTGGAAGCCCAGGCAGCCGAGTTCTATGGCCTGGACAAGACACCCATTGAGGTGGAGATCGAATTTGCCGGTCAAATCGTTAAAACGGCCATGACAAATAAGAGCCTCTATACCAACGTCAGCATTAAAAAGACCGGATATGTGGAGGTCATGCCTGGGCAGCAGATTCGCTATGACTTTTCTGGCATCGGCAATAACTCCACCACCAGCCTCACCTCCTTCTACTGGAGGGATACCCTGCCTACCCAGGCGGTACGGCTGGATAAGATCATCACCGGCACCTACAATGTGCCTGGAAATTACAAGGTGGTCTACCAGACCAACCTGAGCGGCGGTACATGGCGCACCATGTACGACAACCTGAGCACCATGCAGAACTATACGCTGGATGCCTCGCCTGCAGCACTTGGTTTGGCTTCCAACGAGTATGTGACCCAGTTTATGGTGTCCTTCGGCGTGGTGCCCGCCAATTTCCGACAGGTGGAGGCACCGAGAGTCTATTGCAATGTAGTCTCTTGGCTCACTGGTGGCACCCAGTTCGTTAACCAGGCAGATGTGGGCGGTGTCTATGACGGACAGTGGATCATGGCAACCAGCCGCTGGGTAACCAAGGTTTATAAGCCTTCCGATCCCCTTCCCAGAACGGGATATTGATCCAATTCCACTACATCCAGGAGGGTCGCCCAATTGGGCGGCCCTCCCATTTTGAGGAGGAACTATCTATGAGCAGAGGAGAACAAAAGGTTCAAAGGCCTTTCAGCTGGTTTCAGCTCGGAGGAAAGGCACACCGGTTCCAGCTCGATATTTTTAAGAAAGAAGGGTGATTAACATGAAGTTGAAAAAATACTTATGTGCCTTTTGTGTGATTTCCCTTATGGCGATCTTACTCACCGTCCCCGCATTTGCAGCTGGCGGTGATGTGGCCGGTGCAGTGGAACAGACCTGGGATGACGCCGCGACACAGATCAAGACAGTCGTGGATAATGTGGTTTTTCCTGCCCTGAGTATGATCCTTGCCATTGCATTCTTTGTGAAGCTGGGAATGTCGTACTTCGATTACCGCACAAGGGGACAATTCGAATGGACTGGTCCTGCAATCCTCTTTGTTTGCCTTATCTTCGTACTGCTGGCCCCCAATTACATCTGGGGCATCATCGGCATCTAAGAATCAAAGGCCGCACCCCCTCCTAATTAGGAAGGGGTGCGGTTACCTTTTAGAGAGGAGGTGTTAGTGCCTAATGTTTATTTGGGATTTTGTAGCCAATCCCATTATGGATGCTCTTATGGATTGGTTTTACAGTCAGGTCGTTGGCTTTCTCGGCGCATTTTTTGCCCAGATGGGCAATATGGGTGCGGAACTTTTTGAATTGGAATGGGTGCAGGCTGTTGTCCTATTCTTCTCCCAACTCGGTTGGGCTCTGTATGGCGTCAGTCTGGTCGTTTCTGGTTTTGAGTGCGGAATAGAATATATTTCTGGCCGTGGCAATATCCAACAGGCTGCATTAAATGCCATTAAGGGGTTTCTGGCAGTGAACCTGTTTACCGTTGTTCCAGTTCGCCTATATTCGTTATCCGTTGCGCTGCAAGGGACCTTTGCACAAGGTATCACCGGAGCCGGTTCAGGCATTGGAGATCTTGGCGCGGCAATTTTGGAAAACATGGAGTCTACTTCCTTAACGGAGATCGCGGCTGCTGGCCACTGGGGAATTGGCACCAACCCACTCATGCTGATCTTCTGCATAATTTTGATGGCCTATGCTGTGATCAAGGTGTTTTTCGCAAATCTAAAAAGGGGCGGCATTCTTCTCATCCAGATCGCGGTTGGAAGCCTCTATATGTTCTCAATCCCTAGAGGATACACCGATGGATTCACCCAGTGGATGAAGCAAGTGATTGGCTTATGCCTTACCGCTTTCCTGCAGGCCACCATATTGGTGGCAGGGCTGATGGTATTCAGCGAGAATGCTCTGCTGGGATTAGGTCTGATGCTTTCCGCTGGCGAGGTACCCAGGATTGCAGGGACATTTGGCCTGGATACCACCACCAGAGCCAACATTATGTCTGCGGTGTACACGGCTCAAGCAGCTGTCAACACCACCCGCACGCTTGTACAGGCGGCAACAAAATGACAGCACCCACAGGACGTGTCCTGACGATGGGCAGCCTCTTTGATGGAATTGGTGGATTTCCTTTGGCGGCTGTGCGCAGTGGTATAGAACCGCTGTGGGCCAGCGAAATTGAGGCATTCCCCATCTCAGTAACACAAAAAAGGTTTCCCAACATGGTTCATGTCGGAGACATCACACAATTAAATGGAGCAGAGTTGCCGCCGGTGGATATCATCTGTGGTGGCTCTCCGTGTCAGGATCTTTCCGTGGCCGGAGCGCGTGCCGGGTTAGCTGGTGAACGCTCCGGCTTATTTTTGGAACAGATCCGCATCATTAAGGAGATGAGATATGCAGACAAGCAAAGAGGACGGCCAGATATCCTTGTTCGGCCAAGATATGGAGTGTGGGAAAATGTCCCAGGAGCATTCTCCAGCGCAAACGGAGAAGACTTCAAAATCGTCCTCCAGTCGTTCCTCCAGATTGAAGACCCATGCCTTCATGTTATTGGACCTGAGACCGGGCGCTGGGAATATACTGGGGCCGTGCTGGGAGTACGATCCTGTGTGGCTTGGGTCACTTGGGATGCTCAATACCTCGGAGTGCCCCAGCGCCGTCGTCGAATCTTCCTTATCACAGATTTTGCAGGATACAGTCCCATCCAAATATTATTTATCCCCGACAGCTTGCATGGGTATCCTGCGGCGAGCGGAGGAGAGGGGGAAAGATCTTCCGACAGCACTTGCGGCAGCACTGAGGGTTCAGGCCGGGATACAAAAACCGGAGGACACTAATCTGCACGGAGAAATTACTGGGGTCGATGGTTATAACGGTGATTTAACGGGCGATGTGTCTGCCACACTTGGAACCAACTGCGGTATGTCCACAGGACGAAATGGTGTTCTGGATCCAACTCCTTTTGTGAATAGCCAGCAGGATAAGGCCAGATTTACTTGCGGCATAGATGGCGACCTCGCCCTATTGCCCCCGGAAAGCCTTCATGTATCGGGTCTAATAACAAAAGGAAACGGCGATTGCTTTATTACAGAAGAAAAACACACCACTTTAAGCACTGGTGGAGGTCAAGCGGGTCAGGGGTACCCATGCATTTTTGCTGCAGGATTCTCCGCAGGGGCTGGTGCAACTGCCGGTAGCATTGGCTACGATGAAGAAATCGCTCCTACTCTCAAAGGTAGTGCCAGCGGAAATTGTATGCCGACTGTTTTCTGCCTGAATGATCAGGGCGGCCGTGTAATGGATGTAACCAAAGAGATGACAGGAACGCTCCGCGCTCAGACACACGGTCACGAACCTTTGGTTTTTGATACCCACGGTCAAGACACCAGATACCGTGTACCAGTCGAATGTTCACCAACTCCATCAGCAAATTTACTGAATCATCCTTTGGTAGTTGATTCGCCCCAAGAACCGGCCCTATACGAGAACCACGGAATTGATGCCCGCTATACTGGTCCACATACTGTGTCACCTACGATCTCTGCAAGGGCTGGGACTGGTGGAAACAATTTGCCTTTGGTTGCAGCACCAGAGGAAATCTATTGTATTACAGGGAATGCAATTGACCGGCAGCCACATAATGGTGGGAACGGAATTGGATATCAGCCGAATCTATCCTATACTTTGACCGCAACAGATCATCATGCAGTGTTTCGCCGGCAGCGTGTCGATCTATTTCAGAGCGATACAGTGGCAGGGACCCAAAGTGCGCGCCAGTACAAGGATGCTACAGATCTAATTTGTCAACAGCTTCCTGAAAAGATGGGAATGGTATACCTCATTCGCAGACTCACACCAATGGAATGTGAACGGCTTCAAGGGTACCCGGATGGTTGGACAAATATGCCAAATGTGTCGGACTCCAATCGATATAAGGCTTTGGGCAACAGCGTTGCAATTCCATGTGTGCAATACCTGATCCAGCGCATCGCTATGTGCCTTATGCTTGGCTTTCAAGGTTACTTTTAGTTCCTTTTGTGAATGGCTTTTTGCTTTGCTTTTGGGTATGCTTGCTTTGCAATTACAGAAGGAGGTCAGGTTATGGCGGAAGATATTAAGAATCTCTGCGCACCAATCCCATCAGATCTGCACGCAAAGGTACGGGAACATCAGGAAGCATCCGGCAAAACCCTTGGCCAGTATATGGCTTGGTTGATCACACAATTCTATGAGTACGAAAAAGGAGGAACTCCCAATATGGCTGACAACAACAAGAGAACCGTGGCATTCCAGGTCCCGGCAGATCTGTTCGAACAGTTCAAGGCGTATCTGGAAAAGAATCACATCAAGCAGAACGCATTCTTCTTGGACTGCATCCAACGAGCCCTTGCAGATGAGTCGGAATAAATGCTCAACAATGCCCTGCCGGTAATTGGCAGGGTATTGTTTTTTTCGAATCGAAATGACATCTAGGAGGTGAAGATATGTTTATCTATCCTGAAAACCTGAAAGCAAAACCAATGCTTTGGCTTTGGGAACTGCGGGATATTGGTATTATCGGCGTCGGTTTTCTCCTCTCTGTCCTGGCTTTGAGTCAGGGAGCCGGGATGATACCACTCGTGATTACCGTCCTATTCTCCTTCCTAACTATTCGAGTGGACGGCTCCAGCATCCTGGACTTTTTACGAAGGGCCGCCTGTTTCCTAATCCTGCAGCAGCAATACTACGAATGGAGGCTTGACCCATGACTCGCAAAGAAAAATTGGCTCTTAGGCAACACCTGTCCACACGACAGCTCATGGGTATGCAGGGTATTGCACCCCATGGAATTACGACTTCCAATTCGGAGCTGGTCTTTTTTCTCATCCGACCTGATAACCTTTCCGTTCTATCATCCGAGGGAATCCGTGCAAGAGTAACGGCGCTTGCCAACCTCCTGCGGGCAGAGCCCGCTGTGGAGCTCTTGGTTGTCGATTCCAGGGAGTCCTTCCAACGAAACAAGGAATTCTATCAGAAGAGACTGGAAGAGGAAACGACCCCTGCCATTCGGAAACTGCTGATTGAGGATATGCGTCATCTGGATGAAATCCTGTCATCTTCCGCTTCTGCACGAGAATTTGTTTTGATTCTGCGGCGGGATCTGAAGTCGGACATGAGCGAAGGCACCTTGCGCCAATTGGAGAAAGGTATCTGTGATCATGGGCTGCACGTCCGCCTGGCCGATGAGCAAGATGTAAAACGCTTGCTGGCCGTTTATTACCAGCACGATATAACCACAGACTTCTTTCAAGATGTGGATGGAGAAAAGGCGGTGATCGAAAATGGCTAAGAAGAAAAAACAGAAGAAGAAAAACACACCCTCGAAACAACCCGTAGTATCCCGGCCCAAGGAGTTCCTGGATCTGATCGCACCGGCTGCAGTGAAGTTCAATACAGACCATTTCATTCTGGGTGGTACATATCGCAGTGTTGTTGCACTTCGAAGTTATCCCCCCACAACAGAGGAACTGGCTCTACTCCGTAGACTTGGCGAAATGGCTGGCGTCACCCTGCGTCTTTCCGCCAGGCGAGTTACCACAGCTGAGGAGGATGCTATTATTCATGCAGCCACCAACAAGAACCGAATGGAGCGCAGTAATTTCAGTAACATCAAGCAAAGCGTGACTGCAGAGGAAAAAATCCAGGATGTCGAAACCCTGATCAAAACAACGCGGCGTCAAACCGAGCCCCTTATCCATTGTTCCTGTTTTTTGGAGCTCACCGCTCCGACCATGGAAGAGCTCCGTTCCCTGCGCGATGAGGTCAACGCAATTCTCATCCGCTCCAAATTGGGAACAGATCCTCTACTCTTACGTCAGAGAGACGGATTTCTTTCCTCCAATCCTGCTGGTCAAAATGCGTTTGGCTCATTTGCTGAACGTGTGCTGCCTGCATCCAGCGTGGCCAATCTGTACCCAATCAGCTATTCTGGAAAGACGGATCCGATGGGCTTTTATGTGGGCCGGGACAAATATGGTTCCAATGTTATCGTGGATCTGGACCGACGAGCCGATGACAAAACCAATGCCAGCGCCTTGATACTTGGCAACAGCGGTCAAGGAAAAACATATCTGCTCCGGCTCCTACTGTGCAATGTCTTGGAGGCAGGTAAGTGTGCCATCTCTCTGGACTCGGAGCATGAAATGGAGGATCTCTGCAGAAATCTGGGAGGTTGCTTTCTGGACTTCATGGACGGCAGACATCGCATCAATTTATTAGAGCCGCGCCGGTGGGATGATGGTAGTGAGCCTGATGATCCAGACGCTCCTCCTGCCTTCCACGGCACTCTCTTGGCCCAGCATATTTCATTCCTTCGTGACATCTTCCGTGTCTATAAGGACTTCGATGTCCCCCACATTGACACTTTGGAGCTGATGATAGAACGGCTCTACCGCAAATGGGGCATCAATGATAAGACGGACTTCTCACGTATGCTTCCTACCGATTATCCTATCTTATCAGACCTCTATGACACCATTGAGGATGCCTACCAGAACTATGAAGACGAGGAAGCTCTGAAACTCTATCCTCCCGAAATGCTTCGGGATCTGCTGCTGGGCCTCCACTCTATGTGCAAAGGTGCGGATGCACGATTCTTTAACGGACATACGAATATCTCGTCTGCGCGTTTCCTTGTGTTCTGTGTCAAAGGCTTGGACAGCGTCGCGCAAAACCTTCGGGACACCTTGCTGTTTAGTGTGCTCTCATATATGTCTGATCAGCTCCTCAGCGCCGGAAATACGGTGGCAGCTATTGATGAGCTGTACTTGTGGCTCACCAATCCGGTAGCTGTCACCTACATTCGAAACTGCCTGAAACGAGTAAGAAAGAAAGAGTCGTCCCTATTTCTCGCCAGTCAGAACCTGGAAGACTTTGACCAGCCGGGCGTCCGGGAGCTGACTCGCCCCCTTTTTGCAATCCCTACCCATCAATTTATTTTTAATGCAGGTGCCATTGATAAAAAGTTCTACATGGAAAACCTCCAGTTGGAGGAAGCGGAGTACGAACTGATTCGTTACCCCCAGAGAGGAGTCTGCCTCTACAAATGCGGGACAGACAGACATTTGCTGGCGGTCCATGCTCCTTCCCATAAGGAGCAGCTCTTTGGATCGGCAGGTGGTCGCTGATGGCAATTCCTGCTGCTGCCATTGCAAAAGCCGCAATTGGTGTCCTCTCAAACGAGAAGACACGCAAGGCTGCAGGCTGGGTTCTGGTAGCGATTCTATCCCCAATCATTCTCCTCATTGCTGCATTCTGTTCTATCCTGGGCGGTTCCGCTGATCACAACAGCAGCATCCTTGACCTGTGTTTCTATGGTGGCACATTACCAGCAGATATCCCTGCAGAATACAGAGCCTACATCGAAGACATGCAGGCAAGCTTTGCATTGTTGGATGAGCGAATTACAGAAATCAATAGCATGACAGAGGACGGAGAAAGTCTTGACGCTATACGTGTCAAGGCATTTTTTTATGCTCTGTATTTCGGCGCGGAGTCACCGAGCAGCCGAGCGCACCAACAATTTGTTGATTGCTTTGTCACTTATGAGGAACGTACCCGCCCGCTCGATTCAACTGATAGCGAAGACGAAAGTGCAGGAGAACCGGAGGAGGAAACCTACACCGTCGCAATTCCCATCACAGACATCGCCACAATATGGTCCAACATTCAAACGGCATTAGGAGAAACAGTTACAGAGGAACAACGAAACAACGCAGACAGTATCTACAACTTGGTCCGTTACGGTTCTGCTACTGGAACAGAGGGCTGGATACCCGGTGCCGAAGTGCCGTTTATCGGTGCGGATGGATTTTGTTCTCCTGTGGGTTCCAGCTGGGAAAGTAGAGTCACATCAGAGTTTGGATACAGATCCGATCCCTTTACCGGCCAGACAAAAGGTCATACCGGTATCGACATCGCTGTGCCCACAGGCACACCAGTTCGTGCAGCTCTGCCCGGAGTCGTTACAAAGGCAACCTACAATGCTGGTGGCTATGGTTACTATGTAATGATTGACCACGGCAATGGAATGGTAACACTGTATGCTCACAATTCAAAACTGTTGGTCAGTGTTGGAGATACCGTGGAGGCAGGTGACACCGTATCTCTGTCCGGCTCCACGGGGCGATCAACCGGTCCGCATTTACACTTTGAAGTGCGTGTCAATGGCCAGCGTGTAAATCCACGCTCCTACCTGCCCACAAATTAAAGGAGGCGATTTGATGAAAGAAAAAGAGATTACTGTCTTGAAGGTGGAACCTGGTAAGTCACCAGAAACGGTAACCATGCCAAACACTTTGGACGCTATGCAGAAAATGGTGGGTGGCTACATCGAGGTGCTCCCCCTGAGCGATGTTTGCCTGGTCTGCAATGAGGATGGCAAATTGATGGGGCTGGAAGGAAACCGGCGCTTAGGCAACGACATCATTGTCGGCACATTCTTTCTGGCTGGCGATACTCGATCCGGTGATCTTTGTTCTCTTACCCAAGAGCAGATACAACACTTTGGTGAAGTGTTTGCTAAGCCGGATACCTTCCAACCAGGTGAGGTAGAGGACGCCCTGCGGATTGAGTTCTACTCAATGTAAGGAGGTCAGGATGGACAAGATTGAATTGAAAGTGACGATGGAGCCGGAGCGTTTGGATGCGCTCCGGTATTTTTTGTCCGCAAAGGAAAAGCGAACACCAGAGAAAGAACTGCAGCGGTTGCTGGAAGAGCTCTATGAAAAATATGTGCCAGCGGATACTCGGGAGTATCTGGACAGTAAGAACAAGCCTGCAGTTCGTCCACGCCCCAGGCGCACAGCAAAAGGCGGACGCACTGCACAGACACAGGATAACAACAATGACCAGGACAATCCTGGCCAAGGTGTTTCGACCGGCTATGACATGGGAGGTAGACATGATGAAAAAGTCTGATTTTTTGAACCAGGATCTTCGTTCGTCCAATCGGCTGTTGGGTCTTCGCCATCACAAAGATATCCGTTGCCCCGCACCCAGTACCTACAGCAAACAAAAGCCTGCCAAGCGGCGGAATAGGGGGTGTCCCGATGAGCGGCTCCGTTGAGGTCGTGCTGTGGCTCCATGAGTATGAGCTCAAGGCACTGGATAAGCATCTTGCTTCGAATGGAACTGATGTTGAAAAACGAATGCAGGAAATGCTTGCCGATCTATATTCAGAGTGCGTTCCTTTTGAGGAACGACAGGCAATACAGGAACGCATCAATGCTGAACATGCCGAGGCGGTAGCGGATCAAATGGCCAACACCACCTGGGCGGCGTACCACATCACAGGTCACGGGGAAGATCTATATTTCAAAACGTCTAAAGCAGATACACTGCTCACCGCTGCTAAGCTCTTGCGTACCTATCTCACTGCTGAGGATAATCCTCAGCCAGCTTCCTTTGCAGCCGTGCTCAAAGACCGCGCTGAAATCACTCAGGCAGAGTACGATCAACTCCTGGACCAACGGCTGCAGAATACCGGAAAGGTATCTGGAATATTCGAAATGGACTTTGACAGAGATACATTTTCCGCAGCCAATGCTATGGACGGCTGGCACACCTACCGTATCCATGATGTGAGTGTGGCAGCCTATCATGCATTCCGAAAACAGAACATCTCTACAGATCAGAGGTGGGAAAGACTGCTGGACAAACTCGATGGCAAGGAACTCACACCAAGCTCAGAGGCTATGGTGCTGACCGGATCCAGGCGGCTTAGTATGAACGAGATTTCTTTCCAGGATGACATGAGCGAGTGCGGAAGTCTGCTGAATTTCTATGTGCCAGTCACATTTGATCCTGACGCTGTGTTCGGAACCAATGTGGCTACTGATGCCAATGATGACTATCTCAATGTCTATGCGGATTTTGATCTGGATGTTGGTGAAGTGTGTGACGCACTCACTGTGATCCAGGTCTGTGGAGATGGTTCTGAGGAAACCTACCGCTACCCCCTGACCGAAGAGGATCGCTCAATCCTACGCGCCAAAATGAATGACTACTGTATGGAGCAGACGGGAATGAGTCTGGATGATTATCGCGCACAGTATCTTGAAGAAGAGATGTGCTCTTCCTCATTCCCGGACGGCCAGACCATGTAATGGGATCTGGACCACCATCATGCACCGGAAACAAGGCTGTGACAGCGATGCAGATGAGCCGAACGCCGAACAACTAATAATCGCCCCGTGTGGGCCGCTGTGAGGCCCTGTGTGCCCTCCTATGGGTTGGGGTAGACCACCTACCCCAACCGAGGGGGTTAGCCCTCATTTGAGGGCTTTTTCCACCAGGGGACGGAGGACGAAAAAAAAGCAGGCAGAAAGAGCCGGGGTCGTGAACGCCCCGGCTCTCTCACTTCTGCCCGCAGTGCGGGCAGTTTCAGGCTTTTCCTTCCGGGGTCGTGAAAGCAAAAAAATCACGCCTACGGGGTCGTGAATCCCCGTAAGCCCCGCCGTGTCACGCTTTCTTCCGGGGACGAAGACGCACCCAGCGCAAATTTGATTAGAAAGAAGGTACCAAAGATGAGAAGCTCAAAGGAGACAGAGGGCTTTCCTTATGGCAGCAATCGAATCTGCTATATCGAGTTGTTTGCCACTGGCGAGATCAAACAGCTCGCCACATATCATGACAAAATCGAAGGATACGTACACGCCCAGTCGGGCATCAGCAAACTCTTTGCGGTATGGCCCGGCCAATGGCGCAGCGACCTTTTCATCATCGATGACCTGGAAGCGTTTCGTATTGGCCAGAGACTCATTAGAGTGTGAGGTGAACTACGTCATGAGTAACACAAAGAAAAAATTCGCTTTCTGGCTGACACCGAAAACAAAAGAACTGGTGGAGCATTCCTACCAGCTTGACAACTCTCAGAGTCAAAGCGAATTTATTGAAAAAGCCATTCAATTCTATACCGGCTACCTTGAAGCGGAGCAGGACGGCTCGTATCTACCAGTCACACTGTCAGCTACATTGGAAGGCTCGTTAGGCGCGCTGGGAGATCGGCTCGGCAAGCTGCTGTTCAAAATGTCGGTGGAGATGTCCATGATGATGCACCTCATGGCACACGACACAGATGCAACACTCAATGAGTTGGAACAGCTGCGTGGCCGGTGTGTCCAGGATGTGATGCGCACCCATGGCATGATCAGCTTCAAGGAGATCTTCCGGTTCCAAAAGAGGTTGTAAGTCATGCCAAAACTGGTGCAGAAGTGTGGGTACATCCGCAATGGCAGTGCAGCAAAGTACATGCGGTACATTGCCACAAGAGAAGGTGTTGAGAAACTTCATGGCCGGGGTCCTGTCACACAGCCTCAGAAAGAACTCATCGAAAGACTGCTCAAGGATTATCCAGATACCAAAGAACTATTCGAGTACAGTGATTACTGCGCCTCTCCCACCTTTGGCAACGCCTCTGAATTGATCACCATGGCACTGGATGCCAATGTCCATACCATGGAAGCTGGCGATGGCTACCTCAAGTACATCGCTACCCGTCCCCGTGTAGAAAAGCGCGGTGACCATGGCCTGTTCAGTGACACGCAGGATGTGTCGCTCCAGGATATGATGGCAGAGGTCGCGGAACACCATGGCCCTGTCTGGACGGTCATCCTTTCTCTGCGCCGAGAAGATGCGTCTGCTCTTGGATACGATAGTGCTGAAAACTGGCGCACCCTCCTCCTGCAGCACCGTACACGTTTGGCGCAGGCCATGAAGATCCCGGTGGATGACTTCCGGTGGTGTGCAGCCTTCCACGATGAAGGGTACCACCCACATGTACACATGATGGTGTGGTCTGCAGATGAGAAACATGGGTATCTGAACAAGATCGGAATCACAGCCATGCGCTCTGCGCTGACCAACACTATCTTCCAGGATGAGATGCACAACCTCTATGTCAAAAAGGATCTGGCTTATCAGGACCTGGTAAAACAGTCCCGCTCCGCTATGGCGGAACTGATTGCTCGAATGGAATCCACCTCTCTGGATAATGATTCGATTACCAGAAAGATGGTGAAACTGGCTAATGCCCTGGGCAGTGTCAAAGGGAAAAAGCAGTATGGATATCTGCCTAAAAAGTTGAAAGAACTAGTGGATGCTATCACTGATGAGCTGGCACTGCAGCCAGATGTGGCAGCGTGCTATCAGGTCTGGAATGATCTGCGTGATAAATTGGAAGGGTACTACAAGGACAAACCACGTGCCCATAATCCCCTCTCAAAGCAAAAGGAATTCAAGGCAATCAAGAACTCCATTATCCGCGAGGCTGATCGTCTACGTCTGGAATTGGAACAGGAAGAGATGGACTCCACCAACCCATATATAAACGAAGAATCAGGAGAAATTGATTCGACCGAGACACCACCAAAAACGGATAGCGCCCAACAGCCTATTAAGTCACCGGCAGTGAACAACCACAACCCGGCAGTAATCGCTGCGGTAACTCGTCTCCTCTATCACATGGGTCAAATTTTCCGTGACAATGCAATGGCACCTACTAGTCCGCTGGGCCTTCGAATTGATTCCAAGCGCAGGAAAAAGCTGATGGCCAAGCGACTTGCCCTTGGGCATAAAGCGGATGATCATGAGGAGCAGGGATGGCAAAATGGGCCATCGATGTAAGGGAAAGGAGGTACTATGGCTCAGTATATTCATTTCACCGATGAGCAGAAACAGAGAGCAGCTGAAGTGGATCTGGAAGAGTTCCTCCGCCAGAGAGGCGAAAAACTCCTTCCTTCTGGCCGGGATAAAAGGCTCGATAGAGATCACAGTGTGACCATCCGTGGCTGTGAATGGTTCGATCATGACAGCCGACAGGGCGGAAATGCGATCAGCTTTGTCCGGTGGTTTTATAATTACAGTTACCCAGAAGCCGTCAATGCGCTTCTGGGAGGTGAGCAGGGTACAATATACCCATCTGCTGCTGAGCGGGAGAAACCACCACAAAAACCCTTTGAACTTCCTGAAGCGAATACCAATATGCGGCGCGTCTTTGCCTACCTGATGAAGCAGCGGCACATTGACCGCGATGTGATTGCCTATTTTGCGAAAGCAAAGACGCTCTTTGAGGACAGCCAATATCACAACTGCGTCTTTGTGGGGACGGATGAACAGGGCACCCCACGCCACGCTCACAAACGCAGTGCCAACAGTTTTGGAAAGTCCTTCCGGCAGAATGTGGAGGGCAGCGATCCCAGATATAGTTTTCATCACCTTGGCACTGACGGAAAACTCTATGTGTTCGAGGCCCCCATCGATATGCTCTCCTTCATCACCATGTATCCTGAAGATTGGAAATCCCATAACTATGTATCCTGCTGTGGAACGTCTACGATCCCTGTAATGTCAATGCTTTCCCGTATTCCCCACGCACAGGAGGTATTCTTATGCCTGGACAATGACGCGGCAGGTCAGGCAGCAAGCCTCCGTATGGCTGAACAGATTGCCGAACAGTTTGGAATCGCCTCGGATCGCTTGGCTCCCCAAAACAAAGACTGGAATGATGACCTGTGTGTTCTGGAGGACACACAGGTCCCTTTTCTAGAAATGGGGTGACGCAATGACTGAACAAGCATGGGGGCTGATTGCATTGTGTGGCGGAATGCTGCTCGTGTTGATCATTGCCTCCGTATTCACTCAGCGATATTCCCTAAACCGTATCAAATCCAAAACTGTTGGTGACGGTCAGCATGGAACCGCACGATGGGCTACCCCAAAGGAGATCCGTCAGACTTATAAGCATGTACCTTTCCAAGTCGATGATTGGCGTCGAGGCGAGAATCGGCCAGAGGCACAGGGGATCGTCTTGGGGTGCATTGGACGTGCGTCTGTCAAAGCCAAGAAGCATTCCAAACACGGTGGGCTGAAAGCTCTTGTAGACTGCGATGATGTTCACTTCCTAATGATTGGTGCATCCGGTGTTGGTAAGACTGCATTTTTTCTGTATCCCAATCTGGAATATGCTTGCGCCTGCGGCATGAGCTTCTTGGCGCTGGACACCAAGGGCGACCTGGCAAGGAACTACGGTGCTATTGCCAATAAGTATTACGGTTATAAAATTTCCGTGATTGACCTTCGCAATCCGACCAGATCAGATGGTAATAATCTTCTGACGTTGATCAACCGCTATATGGATTTGGCTCAGGAAGATCCCAGCAATCTGGCTGCCAGAGCAAAAGCCGAAAAGTATGCCAAAATTCTTGCCAAGACCATAGTTAATCCAGATGGTGACGCTTCTTCTTATGGCCAAAATGCTTTTTTCTATGATGCAGCAGAAGGATTGCTTACTGCTGTGGTACTTTTGTTAGCAGAATATCTTCCACCAACAAAAGAAGATTCCAGTGAGAGAAGGCATATCGTTTCGGTGTTCAAACTGGTGCAGGATCTGCTGGAGTCCCCTGGGCCAAGGCAAAAAAACTACTTCCAGCAGCTAATGGGGAAACTCCCCGATAATCACAAAGCGAAATGGTTTGCAGGAGCCGCACTCAACACCTCGGACCAGGCAATGGCGTCTGTCATGTCCACGGTTCTGTCCCGTCTGAATGCATTTCTTGACAGTGAGCTGGAGCAGGTTATTTGCTTTGACAGCGCCATTGACGCTGAGACATTCGCCAGTGAGAAATGCGCTATCTTCCTGATCCTGCCGGAAGAGGATACAACCAAAAACTTCATGGCAGGACTGATGATTCAGAACCTGAGCCGAGAACTATTTGCTGTTGCCGATGAGAACGGCGGAAAACTAAAAAATCGCGTGGTGTTGTTCTGTGACGAGCTTGGTACCATGCCGCCCTTTGATATCTTGCCCCTATTCTCCGCCGGGCGCTCCAGGCGATTGACCCTGGTGCCGATCATCCAATCGTTGGCTCAGCTTGAAAAAAACTACGGCAAGGAGGGCAGCGAGATCATTCAGGATAACTGTCAGGATACGATCTTTGGCGGTTTTGCGCCTGGCAGCCAGACTGCCGAAGTGTTGTCCAAGAACCTCGGCACCCGCACTGTACAGTCCGGCTCTGTGAGCCAGAGCAAGAATGATCCCAGCCAATCTCTGCAGATGGTGGAGCGCCCCCTGATGACACCAGACGAATTGAGATCGATTCCCAAGGGGCACTTCGTTGTGATGAAGACTGGCTGCCATCCAATGCAGACTCGACTTCGCCTCTTTCTGGAATGGGGGATTACATTTGAAAAAGAGGGGTACACTTTGCCGATCCATGAGAATATGCAAGTCCACTACGCAGGGCGAAAGGAACTGGAGGAAAGCATTCTTTGTCATGCCTTGAAAAATACAACATCGGAAAAGGCAGATGCAGCACCACAGCAAAACGGAAGTCAAAAAGCTGCAGAGGAAGATGCTCATGCTCCCGCTTCCGACGATACAAGTCTGAGAACATAATTGGAGGTGAACATGGTGGGCTATTTTGAATCGATCTATGCTGATACTGAATTGCCTCATCGGTGCAAAACTGTTTACATTTACCTCCGGGATCGGGCCAATGCATCAGGCACCTGTTGGCCAGGAATTAAGACAATCGCCTCAGATCTTGGCTTATCACGCAGCACTGTGAAGAGAGCAATCAACGAGTTGGAACGCAAAGGCTTCCTACTCAAGAACCCAAGATACCGCGCAAATGGCAGCCATACCTCAAATCTATATACTGTGCGCTAAAGCGAAAAAGTGGTTTGTACCATATTCTGATACAAACCACTTTCTCTTAAATAATTTGCCGCCAAGGGGTTTATATGCCCTGACGATGGACCTAGGGTAGGTTCATTATGGTCCCCCCAGAAGATCCCACTCTATTGGAGAACTTAATACAGAGAATAGTCTATATCTATGCTTGCGGATGACTTCATTTTTTAGCAAAAGCAAATCAAACGCATGAGCCTGCTATTCTATGTTCCTATCCAAGCCAGCGAAGAAATCATCATAAGAGCAACTGTAAATTTTACGCAATTCAATCAATACACTCGCCCGGATATTCAACTCCCCTGACTCATATTTGGCATAGGCAGTTCGCCCGATGTCGCAGCCTCTTCGCTGTAATTCGGCACAGAGTTTCTCCTGGGAGATGCCATACTGATCCCGCAGCCGCCTGAGGTTAGAGCCCATGTTGCGGTCACGACGGATTTTTTGCTCCATCTGCGCGTCCTCCATTGACCAGTATTGGTTGCAACCGCATCTATTCTACGGTACAATGGTGGCAAATATTGTCCGTGATACTGGTCAACCTTTGGCGAACAAATGAAGGCATGCGGCACAAATGCAATAGTAAAATCTGGTTAGTAATGGACGAATACAGCTGATCATTCTCGTGGATAATGAAGTGCGGTGTGCCCAAAGCGCAGTTAATCCACTGTTGTTAGTAAAATAGCTGTCCGTATTATTTAACAGGCAACCTGCAATTATACACTCAAGTCCAGACAATGACACTCTGGAGAGAGAGTACGGGTGTGCGACCTGAAAGGAGGAATCCGATGATTGTAATAGTCTGTTTGGACGATAAAGGCGGCATGATGTTCAATCACCGTCGGCAGAGTCGAGATAAGAGCTTGTGTGCGCAGATCTTAAGATTGACGAAGCACTCGATTTTACACATGAGTCGCTATTCCGCTAGATTATTTTCTGACCTCAATCCTCCTAATCTGGCTGTTTCGGATACTTTCTTGCGAGATACCGGCAATGGGGACTTCTGCTTTGTCGAAGATGCTGCATTGGCTCCGGTCGAGCAACGCATTGAAAAACTGATTATTTTCAAGTGGAACCGAACCTACCCAGCCGATCGGTATTTTGATTTAAAGCTGTATGAAGGAGCATGGCATCTTACTCTGTCAAGCGACTTTGCCGGCAGCTCACACGAAAGAATTACTATGGAGGTATTTGAACGGTGAAACAGAAAGTTACATCCATCTTCCTGCTGGCAGCTCTTGTCCTTTCCCTCTTAGTTGGTTGTTCGACGGACAAAGGCAACTCTTCCAATTACCCGGATGATTCTCCATCCAGTGTTTCCTCTGGAATTGTGGAAAGTCCGCAATCTACTGATGGTGTAGAGCAGTCATCTGCCGACATGGATAACTCCGGCATAGAGGCTGAGGATCCGTCGGGGCCGAATGGACAGAGTGGCATGACCGGCCAAGAGATTGACCAACCAGTTTCCTCGACTCTTCCAAGTGGAAGTACTACTGCCACCAGTTTTTCACTTTCCGATGTTGAACCTTATAGTGGATCGGCTTATGTTGCAGTCAATGGAAATATCCCTTATTTCACATCTTCTGAACTGACAACAACTTCTTTTGAGCTGTATAGCGCTCTCGACTCGCTCAGCCGGTGCGGCACCGCCTATGCCTGCATAGGGCAAGATCTGATGCCTACCGAGGAACGCGGATCTATTGGATCGGTCAAGCCTTCCGGCTGGCACACTGTGCGGTATAATGGTGTTGTTGACGGGAATTACCTCTACAATCGCTGCCACTTAATCGGCTTCCAACTCTCGGGAGAGAATGCGAATGAGAGAAACTTGATCACTGGCACCAGATATTTGAACATTGATGGAATGCTACCTTTCGAGAATATGGTTGCCGACTATGTTCAGGAAACGAACAGCCATGTTCTCTACCGCGTTACCCCCGTCTTTGAAGGGGACAACCTACTGGCTGCTGGAGTCCTGATGGAAGGTTACTCCGTTGAGGATGATGGTGATGGAATCTGCTTTTGTATCTTTGCCTACAATGTGCAGCCGGGGGTGACGATCAACTATGCAACGGGAGACAGCACGCTAGACGGAGCTGCTTCCACTTCAGATCCATCGGTTGTCCATGAACCCTCTTCTGATACCCAAGCCGGAACATCAACCGCTGAGGCACACTATGTTTTGAACAACAACACGAAGAAGTTCCACCTGCCATCTTGCTCAAGTGCGGACGATATCAAGGATTCCAACCGTGAGGACTATTACGGCTCACGCGAGGATCTAATTGAACGTGCATATGTTCCCTGCAAGCGGTGTAATCCATGAAATAATATCAGAAGCACAATGCGCATAAAGTCTAAATGATGATATAATATTCGCAATTGCGCAAAGTCATCTCGAGGGCGAAGACTGAACATGCCACGGACTTCGAAGAAAGCTAACAACATCAGGTAACAGTGGCTTGAACGAGTCTCTTTGCCTAGACGGCAATTCGTGATGGGTTAAAGGTATGGATTGGCACAAAGCGATTTTGACTAATCCCATATTATATCGTATTATAAAGTAACTAAGTAAGGATGTATGCCACAAACAGAAAGGGCGATATTATGACCGCAAATGAACAGTTGGCCTCTGTGGGCCGGAATATCCAGGAGAAGGCCACTCTCATTTGGAATGTGGCAAACACCCTCTTTGGTGCATTCAAACCCCATGAGTACGGCTTGGTGATCCTGCCCATGGTGGTGGTCAAGCGGTTCCACGACTGCCTGCTGCCAACCCATCAAGCGGTACTGGATACCTGTAAGAAGGTAGAGCATCTTGCAGTCAAAGAGGGCTTCCTGCGGACCGCTGCTGGATACCAGTTCTACAACACCAGCCCGTTCACCTTCGAGACTCTGCGGGCAGACCCAGAGAACATCAACGATAACTTCCGCGCTTATCTCAATGGCTTCTCCGACAATGTGCAGGACATCCTCGCCCGCATGAACTTCAACGCCCAGATCGACCGCATGGAGGAGGCCGGACTGCTCTATCAGGTTATCGTGGACTTCTGCTCTGACAAGGCGGATATGAAGCCGGAAAAGATCAGTGCCGTTGATATGGGCTATATTTTTGAGAACCTGGTTCAGCGGTTTTCCGAGTCCTACAATGAGGAGGCCGGAGCACACTTCACCAGCCGGGATATCATCTACCTGATGTGCGACCTGCTGGTGACGGGAGATCAGAACGCCTTCCACGGGGAGGGCATTACAAAGACGGTCTACGACATGACCATGGGCACCAGTCAGATGCTCACCTGCATGGAAGAGCGGCTGAAGCAACTGGATGCCGATGCAGATGTCACCTGTTTTGGCCAGGAGTTGAACCCCTTCACCTTTGGAATCGCCAAGGCTGACATGCTGATCCGTGGGGGCGACCCGGACAATATGCAGTTCGGTGACACCCTGGACGATGATAAGTTCGACGGCTATCAGTTCGATTACTGTATTTCCAACCCTCCTTTTGGGATTGACTGGAAGCGGGAGGCCACGGCGGTGGAGGCAGAGCACAAGAAGGGTTCCGCTGGTCGCTTTGGTCCCGGCCTCCCCAGCAAGAGCGACGGGCAGATGCTGTTCCTGCTCAACGGCCTGTCCAAACTGAAGCCGGAGGGCCGCATGGCCATCATCCAGAACGGCTCCTCGCTGTTCACCGGGGATGCCGGTTCCGGCCAGTCGGAGATCCGCCGGTATCTGATCGAAAACGACTGGCTGGACGCCATCGTGCAGCTCCCCAACGACAGCTTCTACAACACCGGCATCGCCACCTACATCTGGACCATCACCAAGGACAAGCCCTCGGAGCATATCGGGAGGGTCCAGCTCATTGATGCCAGCAAGTGCTATGAGTCTCGCCGGAAGCCCATCGGCAACAAGCGAGTGGACATCACCGAGGCCTGCCGAGAGTTGATTGTCAGGGCCTACGGGGAGTATCGGGACCAGACATGTGAGCGGGAGCTGGAGTCCGGAGCAAAACTCGTCTGCAAAAGCCGGGTGCTGGACAGTGTAGCCCTGGGCTATAACAAGATCACCGTGGAAAGCCCCCTGCTGGATGAGGACGGGAAGAAGGTCCTGAAAAAGGGCAAGCCTGTGGCCGACCCCAAAAAGCGGGACACGGAGAATGTGCCGCTGGACGAGGACATCGATGCATACTTTGCACGTGAAGTCCTGCCCTATAACCCGGATGCCTGGATCGACAAGAGCAAGACTAAGGTGGGCTATGAGATTCCTTTTACCCGCACTTTCTACGAGTACAAGGAGATCGAGCCTGCCGACCAGATCGCCAAGCGTATCGAGGAGCATGAGCGTGCCCTGATGCAGAAGCTCCACGACTTGTTTGGGAAGGACGGTGAGTGAGATGACTCCGGCAAAGGGTTTTGCGGAGATGAAAGACAGCGGAATTGACACTATTGGAAAAATCCCAACACACTGGAGTTTATGTAGATTGCGGTTCCTATGTAAAATAATGACCGGAAACCAAGACACACAAAATGCCGTTGGAGACGGTATATATCCTTTTTATGTTCGCTCCCCCAAAATAGAGCGGGCCAACAGTTATACGTTTGATGGGGAAAGTATCCTAATGGCTGGGGACGGTGCTGGAGCTGGCAAGGTATTTCATCATGCTTTTGGGAAGTATGCAATTCATCAAAGAGTTTACTGTTTTTACGATTTTAATAATATTGTTCCACGGTACTTTTACTACTTTATAAGCAATCAATTTAGTTTGGAAATTGATAAAGGTAGCGCAAAATCGACAGTTGCTTCGGTGCGACTCCCGATGTTGCAAAACTTTGTTCTTTGCATGCCAACAACCAAGGAGCAAACATCTATTGCCACTTATCTGGACACCCAGTGCGCCAAGATCGACGAGATCATCGCCCAGGCAAAAAACAGCATTGAGGATTATAGACAGTGGAAGGCCTCCATTATCTACGAGGCTATTACTAAAGGCCTGGACCAAAATATCGAGCTGAAGGACAGTGGGATCGAGTGGATTGGGGAGATTCCGGCTGATTGGGCAATTATCCGCGTTAAAAATCTCCTTACTGAAATTAATGACCGCTCAGGATCTGGTTTGGAACAACCGCTTTCAATGAGTCAATCTTTAGGTGTTGTTCCGTCATCCATGATTGCGGTTGCTAATCCGGCAACATCTTATATCGGAGCCAAGATAGTACAACCAAATGATTTGGTGTTTAACAAATTAAAGGCCCATTTAGGTGTATTCGCTGTGTCGAGTTTTACGGGTTTGGTCAGCCCGGATTATGCTGTTTACCGCGCAAACGAACGAGTTGATCCAAAGTTTCTGGAATATCTTTTCAAAACGCCAAATTGTATTCAAGAGTTTAAAAAATATATTACAGGTGTCGGTGCTGGCTTAAGCCGCCTATATACAAATGATCTGTTCAACATTAAAGTTGCACTACCAGTTGTCAGTGTTCAAAGGCACATTGTAGAGTACCTAAACGGCTTCTGTTCACAGGCGGATGCATTGATTTATGAAAAGCAATCCCTCATTGACGATTTAGAAGCCTACAAAAATTCTCTTATTTACGAGGTTGTGACCGGGAAAAGGCGAGTAGAAGATACCGACCAAGTGACAATTACTATTCTTTCCCCTGAGATATTGCGGCACAGAAAAGCTCTGCTTATGCTCAGGGTGTTGGACTTGCTTGGTACTGGTGTCCGGGGACGAATTCAGTTGCAGAAATGTATGTTTGCCGCAGAGTGTTTGCTAAATATGCCATTTCAAACTCAATTCATTCGATACGAACACGGCCCATACGATCCAGATCTCCTAAACATAGAAGAAATCATTAACGCAAAAGGCTGGTACACGGTTCTGAAAGGATCGCCTGTCTCCTACCAAAAAGGAAAACAATTCGAAGAGGGCTTGCGGGAGTATATGGATACTTTTTCTGATATTGATCAGAAACTCGAAAAAATAGTGGATTTTTTGAGGCCAATGAAAACCTCTCAGGCTGAACGTGTAGCGACCTTGCTCGCTGCATGGAATGACTTTATTATTGATGGGGTATCCCATCCTACTGACAAAGAGATAATTGGCGAGGTCGTTACGAATTGGACTCCTAATAAGGCAAATCCTCAATATTCTACTTGGCAGGACACTCTATACAAAATGAGAGAACATCGGTTTGTGCCCAAAGGTTCTGGAGTTCACACATTGCAGAAAGAAGCGTAAGGAGGATACGACATGCCCGATAACGAAAGACAGTTTGAACAAGATATCGAGTCCTTCCTGCTCTCTCCTGTCGGTGGTTGGCAGAAGGCGTCAGACGCGGGCTATCGGGCTTCCATGGACTCCGGTATGGCCCTGGACTTAGCTACCCTGGTGGACTTTGTCCAGGCCACACAGCCCATCCAATGGCAACGTTTCGAGAAACAGTGCAACTCCGATCCGGAGAAGAAATTCTACAAGGCTTTTGAGAACGCCGTGGAGAACGATGGACTGATAAGTGTCCTGCGCCACGGGTTCAAGCACCGGGGGATTGAGTTCCGGGTGTGCTACTTTAAGCCGGAGTCCACTCTCAACGATGTGGCTGTCAAACACTACGGTCAAAACATCTGCCAGTGTATCCGCCAGTGGCACTACTCCGGGCAGAACAACAACAGCGTAGATATGATGTTGGCAGTCAACGGTATCCCGGTCGTAGCCATTGAGCTTAAGAACCAGCTCACCGGCCAAAGCGTGGACAATGCCAAGCGGCAGTGGATGTTTGACCGGGACCCCAAGGAACCAGCGTTCCGGCTGAACCACCGCGTCCTGGTGTTCTTCGCCGTGGATCTCTATGAGGCGGTGATGACCACCAAGCTGGATGGGGCCAAGACCTACTTCCTCCCCTTTAACCAGGGCAGTAACGGCCCCGGCAGGGACGGCGGAGCCGGGAATCCGCCTTCACCGGATGGAGACTACGTGACCTCCTACCTCTGGAAGGACGTATTGCAAAAAGACAACCTTTTGGACATCATCCAAAAGTTCGTCAACCTCCAAGTGAAGAAAGAGAAGGCGCCTCAGAAAGATGGCGCACAAAGGGAAATCATTAAAAAGTCAGTCATCTTCCCCCGGTATCACCAGATGGATGTGGTGCGTCGGCTGATCCAGGATGTCAGAACCAACGGCCCCGGCAAAAACTATCTGGTGCAGCACAGCGCCGGTTCCGGGAAGTCCAACTCTATCGCCTGGACCGCCTACCGTCTGGCCAGCCTCCATGACGATGACAACAAGCCCATCTTCAACTCCGTGGTCATCGTCACAGACCGCACGGTGCTGGACGCCCAGCTCCAAGAGACTATCTCTGGCTTCGACCACACCCTGGGTTCTGTAGTGACCATCGACAAGAAGAAGTCCGCCAAAGATCTGCGGGACGCTTTGAACGACGGCAAGCGGATCATCGTCACCACTCTGCAGAAGTTCCCCGTGATCTATGAACAGATAGACGACACATCCGGCAAGGCTTTTGCCGTCATCGTGGACGAGGCCCACAGCAGCCAGACTGGCCAGAGCGCCATGAAGTTGAAAATTGCCCTGGCGGATACCCATGATGCACTCAAAGAATATGCGGAGCTGGAGGGTAAGGCCGAGGACGAACTGGAGGATGCGGAGGACAAGCTGGTGCGAGAGATGGTCTCCCACGGCAAGCACAAGAACCTGAGTTTTTTTGCCTTTACTGCCACGCCAAAGAACAAGACCCTGGAGATGTTCGGGGATGAGTATGCGGATGGCTCTTTCCACCCCTTCCATATCTACTCCATGCGACAGGCCATTGAGGAGCACTTCATTTTGGATGTGCTGGAGAACTATACCACCTATAAGACCTGCTTTCAAATCGCCAAGAACACCCCGGACAATCCGGAGGTCCCCACTATCAAGGCCATCAAAACTATCCGGCGTTTTGAGGAGCTTCACCCCCACAACCTGCAGCAGAAGGCCGCCATCATTGTGGAGACTTTCCGGGACATCACCAAGCACAAAATCGGCGGAAAGGGTAAAATGATGGTGGTTACGGCCTCACGTCTGGCGGCGGTGCGCTACTACCACGAGATCAAGGCATATCTGGAGGCAAATCACTACGACGATGTAGAGATCCTGATTGCCTTCTCTGGAGGTATCAGGGACCCAGACGAGGAGAACGGCACAGAGTACACTGAAAGCGGCATGAACCGAGACCGGGAGGGAAACCGCGTCAGCGAGGCCCAGACCAAGCAGGTCTTCCACGACGAGGGCGATGTGCTGATCGTGGCGGAGAAGTACCAGACTGGCTTTGATGAGCCGTTGCTCCACACCATGATTGTGGACAAGAAGTTACGAGATGTGAAGGCAGTCCAGACTTTGAGCCGTCTGAACCGTACTTATCCTGGAAAAGAAGATACCTACATTCTGGACTTTGTGAATACCAAGGAAGAAATTCTGGAGGCCTTCCAGCCATACTACCAGGAGACTAGCCTCACCGAGGAAATCAATGTTGACCTGATTTACAAGACTCAGAAGCAGCTCCGGGAATTCAAACTGTATAACGAAAGTGATATTGAGGTGGTCAGCAAAATCTACTTCGCTCCAGATGCGAAAAAGGCCACCTCCGTCCAGGCGAAGATCTCCAACGCTCTGCTCCCGGTGGCCAAGGCTTACAATCAACTGAGCAAGGAGGACCGCTACCAGTTCCGCCGCCTAATCCGAGCGTTTGTGAAGTGGTATAACTACATCTCTCAGATCGTGCGGATGTTCGATAAGGACCTTCATAAGGAGTTTCTCTTCTGTTCCTATCTCTCCAAACTGATCCCTGCAGAGCCTTCCACCCCCTGGGACCTGGAGAACCGGGTGAAGTTGGAGTACTACCGTCTGGAAAAAACCTTTGAGGGAGCAATCACACTGGAAGATAAGGCAACGGCCCTGGAGCCCGCGAAGACGAAGAAGGCGGTCAACATGAACGCCAAGAAAGACCCGCTGGACGAGGTCATTGATCGAATCAATGAGACCTATAAAGGCGATTTTACTGAAGCAGACAGAGTCTTGATTGGAACTTTGCGTGAGAAACTACTGGCGGATAAAAAGCTTCGCAAAGCAGCTAAAGTGGATGGACAGCAGATCTTCGAGAAAAATGTGTTCCCCAAGATTTTCGACCAGACTGCCCAGGCCTCCTATATCGAGAGCACGGAAACCTATACGAAGCTATTTGAGGATACCGCCAAGTACAAAGCCATCATGGTCGCCTTGGCAAAGGAACTGTATCGGGAACTTCGGAATGGATAATATGGGTATATGACGTACTGATTCATGGCAATGCACAACTTGAAATGGGTTTAGAGAGAAAAATTTGGAGGAGTCAGCGTGAATGGTCAAGGAAAGCTACTGACGCATTTTCTGAAGAATGCGGACAAGCTCGTAATACCTGTCTATCAGAGAAATTACGACTGGAAGGAAGAACATTGCAAGAAACTCTACTCCGACCTTGTAAAGACGATCCGAGATAACAAACGGTGGCATTTCTTCGGTGGTATAGTCTCCGTCAGTGATCCTATGGGCAGCAGTTCAGACTATCTGGTTATCGATGGCCAGCAGCGGATTACCACAGTTTCGCTTCTCCTCTTGGCGATTGCCAATCTGATCAAGGATGGACTAGTTACCCCTAATGATCCAAACCTGTATGACGTCATCACGAAGAAATATCTCGTTGATGAAATCAATCCTAAGCAGAGGAAGATGAAGCTAAAGCCCATCAAAGGAGATCAGGACGCTTATGACAGGCTCTGGGGCGATCCGTCTGAGTACAATTTCAGTTCCCGTATCACACAGAATTACCTATTCTTCTATAATCAGATCCAGCGTGAGGACATCAGCGTAGACCAATTGTTTACGGCGGTAGAGAAGCTCCAGATCATCGACATCACGCTAACACCACCCGACGACGATCCACAACTAGTGTTTGAGAGCCTCAATTCGACCGGCCTTGATCTGAATGAGGGCGACAAAATCCGGAACTTTGTTCTTATGCGACGATCTATGGAGGAGCAGGAGCAGTTCTATGATGACTACTGGTGCCCCATTGAAAAAAACGCTGGCTACGACAAACAGACGAACTCTTACGACGTGAGTCCGTTCATCCGTGACTATCTGGGGATTAAGGAGCGACGTCTGACCGCAATGAAGGAGATCTACCAGGAGTTCAAGGATTATGTTGAAAAGCGCGGCCAGATAGAGGATGTTCTTAAAGAACTCCGGGACTATGCGAAGAGGTATAACAAGATCCGGGTTGGGAATCCGAACTTTCCAATTAAACTCCGGGCTTCGCTATATCGGCTGAACCGTTTCGAAAGCAGTGTTTGCAGGCCGTTTCTAATGGAAGTCTTCCGACTACAGGAGGAGGATGTGCTTACCTTAGAGGATGTGGGTGAGGTCTGCCGCATTGTGGAGTCCTATCTACTTCGCCGCCTCATCTGCGATTTGCCATCCAACACCCAGAGCAAAGTATTCCTTACGCTCTGCAATGACATCAAGCGTCTCGATGGTACCTATGATGATTTCATTGAGAAACTGCGGTATGTTTTTGGAAACAAGAAGGAGAAGGCAGCCTTCCCAACAGACGAAGATTTTGCTGAAGGTCTCAAAAACAAGAATATCTACACAATGCCGGCCAGATATAAGGCGTACATCTTCGAGCGCATAGAGAATGGAGATAGCTCGGAGTACAAAGAGATCTATAATCGTCTGGACAGTGGTGAGTACACCATTGAACACATCATGCCCCAGCATCTAACTCCTGCTTGGGCCAGCGAGCTCGGTGACGATGCTGAAAATATCCACGGCCAATGGCTCCACCGGCTCGCAAACCTGACCCTGGCAGCCTCCTCTTACAATATCAGGTACAGCAATGCCTCCTTCCAAGATAAGAAAACAATGAAAGACGGCTATCTGCAGAGCGGACTGAAAATGACCCAACAAATCGCCAAAGCCGATCATTGGGGCCTTCCAGAACTGGAGCAGCGGAGCAGTATGCTGGTAAATCAGTGCATTGCCCTTTGGCCAAATAAGGATACTACTTATGTTCCACCGCAGAAGCAGTATGACGAAATTGCGCTAGATGATGATGCCTCCTTGACTGGGCGTCAACTGATGAAGTATCGTTTTCGTGGAATTGAACATGAAGCCACAACTTGGGTTGATATGTATGTCCAGATGCTGAAGGAACTCCACAATATCGATACGGCGTATCTGAATTATCTTGCCGGCGCCGATGATAGCGTCGATCTGGCCAGCCAATTCTTTAGGACAGGAGATGGGTTTGAGGCATCTGCACTGGTCGTTGAAGGTATCTATGTTAATACTGGGACCTCCACGCAACACAAGCTGAATATGCTGAGACGGCTGTTTGAGCATTACGATCAAGACCCATCTGACTTGGTGTTTTTCCTCAACGAAAAGAAATGCAACGATGAGGAATCTAGTCTGCGGCATAAGGTACGTAGAGAGTACTGGTCGCAGGTCCTTCCAGCAATTCGTACCGAGACAGGCACTTTCAATTATGTCTCCCCGACCAAAAACAATTATATGTCTGGCTCTACGAGTTGCCCTGGTGTCCAGCTATCTTGCGTGGCGAACTACGATCAAGCCCGTATAGAAATCTATATCGATACCGGGAATGCAGGAAGGAACCAAATGATCTATGATTCGCTGAAAAGTCATCGCTCTCAAATTGAGGAGGATTACGGCCGACCACTGAAATGGTACAACCAAGAAGGCAATCGTTCTTGTAAATTATATGATGAACTTCTCGATGTCAGCGTGACGAACCATGATGACTGGCCTGCGATGATTAAATTTCACGTTGAGCGAGGGGCAAGACTCCTCAAGGCTGTGACACCATTTCTTCCATAGGCCCGGCAACTTATGAGGTGAGCATTATGAGAAGGCCCGCATATGATTCAAATGTTGCCTTCGAGGGTAAGATTAAATCAATGCGTCTGATTTCAGAGATGATCGGTTTTGGACCGATGCCTGCTCCAGATCGTGAGGTCGAACAGCGGTTGACGCTCAATTCCAGAGGGAAGATCTGGTTCAGCAATTACTTATATGGGGATGGGGTAAAGCAGAAACTTCATCGAAAAGAATGTTCAACGATTTCACCCACAGATGCGGATTATATCTTTAAATTGATCGCGATGGTATTTACCTCCCCCCAATCATCTGCGCTTGTTACAGATGTAGGTATGTGGAGGCTGTGCCTACTCAGTGAAACTGGGCAGAATTTCAAGTATGAAGGCTCCCTGACTAGTCAAAGTGAAAATGACCCTCTCGGTATTGCATCTGAAGAATTGAGGATAATCTTGTCTATGCCTGAATTGGCTGCCTTCGACGGAAAGGTATCAGAAGGCCAACTGTCGGGGAAAGCCGATGGCCAGCGGCCTCCGAGCATGCAACGGTTTGTGAGGGAGTACAAAGCTTGTACGCACCAACACGGTAATATCGCTGATGCAAAGTGGGGGGACTGAACGAACAATATGAAAGCAAGTGGGAGGGATCGGAAATTCCGATCCCTCCCATCATCATTTTGTTTTGCTGATCAAGTCCGTTCTCGATACAGGAAGGTCATAGCCTGTGCACGGGAAACCACCGCCTCGGGACTAAATGTAGTCGCACTGGTTCTCGCAGTGATTTGGTTACTGGCGGCCCAAATGACTGCACTAGAGTAATATTGGCATCCATGGGGAGGATTAAGTTTTTTCTTTCCAGCAAAACGTGTTCGCACGCAGCAAGGTCTGCCGTTCCAATTCCTCTACAATGTGTTTCGCATCTTCCTCTCATCATACAATATATCGTTTACCATCAATCACAATGAAGAGAGAACGCTTCGTCTGCATAGAGGCATTGACATACTCAAGATAAGAGCGCTATGCTAATAACATCATCGGGCAGCACACTAACTGTCTCTCGAACACAATCAAGGCAAAAGCGACCAACTTGTTACAGTTGATCGTCTTTGTCTTCATCGTTCATTTCGAATATGAAACTTAGTATCGTAAAGTCATATTTACCTTGAAAAGCCGGAAGTGCGAGCCCGCAGCTAGAAGCAGCTAAGCACAAAGATACAGTGTTTATGCTGGTAACTATAAAAAGAAATGAAGTGAAATCTTTGAGTAAGCATAATCCATACAATCCTATTCCTCAAGAACTCAGAAAACAAGTTGAGCTAACTCAAAGGCTCACCAAACATATACCTCCTATTCTTGAGACGCAGGAACGCATCAAAGCCATGGTGATGCCTCTGGAGCGGTTATCCGCAATTAACAGCCAAATCATGAATTGCCAGATTCCGGCTCACAGCGTGCTGAACCCCACAGTAATAGCTGCAGCCGAGATGGCTCGTCAGCCGGAAGGAACACTGACTGCTGCACTCGATGCTACTCAGAATCCAACAGTTATGGCAGCCACAGAAGTAGCCACAAGATTTGCCGAGCCGATTGGTTTGGCAGCACTTCAAATGTCCAACTTACAGTTAGACACAGCGGCACTCCAGTTCGCCAATAACATCGAAAGAGTTCAGCCCCCCAACTATATGACAAATATCCAAGGTGTGCTGGATGCCTATTCTTCCGCCCTTGCCACTGTTCAATCTCCCTTCTTGGATTGGTTGCAGACGGTGGACATCCCCCCGCTGACCCGCATTTGGGAACGCTGGGACACAGAACGTCGGCTGGAGGAGGAGCGATACAGGGAGCTTCAAAAACTGCACCTGCAGGTCATGTATCAGGCCAGATGGTTCCCATACGCCTCTACCCTGGCGGGTGATATGCTGTTTGACGAGATAAACGAAATCATCGCTTCCAGTAAAATAGGTGCAACTGTAAGCAAGCGATGTGAAAAACGGATAGATACGGCCATCCTATCCCACTACAACAAGGCCGAAATCAAGCGTATCAAGAAGAAATGGAACGATTCGGAGATCGAACCTTATTTCAAAAAGGCACTTGGCCAGACTCTTGATGCTTATCTCCGAAAGGAGTATGCCTTAGCGATACCCTTTCTGGGTACCATGTGGGAGGGGATTATCAAGTCCAAGGTAGGAAAAAACGAGAAGAAATTCAAAGAAAAATGTAAGGATTTAGTGGATGAAAACGGCTATGATGAGGTGTTCAGTGACTTCTTTAATAATCTGATTTTTGGCCAATGCTACAGTGTTAATGATGTCGTGGATGGTATTCCCAACAGAAACGGAGTGGCCCATAGCTGGTACATCAAGTACCCTTCGCAGAAAGCGGCTCTCAATGCCATTCTATTGACGGATTTTGTACTGAGCCTGAAGCCCAAAAATGAAGCGGAGGACATCGAAAAAGAATAGCGGATCTTTACTTCGCATTCATTTTTGTCGGTGTCATTGCTTGTTCAATAGAGTGTCCACCAGTATTCGAACACTTTGCGATACTGGTTGCCCTTCTTTGGTAGAGTGTGATATTTACGAACCTTGCGATTCGCCCTCCGCTTCAGATACTGCTGCCGACTGCTGGATTTCATGTACTTGATGTGAAGGCCGGAATGAAGCAGAGTCGTTTTCTCTTCATAATCTCCGATGATATACCCTATGTTTGGCGCATATCCGCTGTGTTGAATAAGAAACAGAAGTCGATCATCGTGTCTGACCTTTTGTATGCGCCGGTATTGCCTGCCAGTCCGACGTCCACCCGAGGTCTGACACAGCCGCGCATCTTTTTCAGATACCTTCAGGATTTCGGTAATCCGATTGTTTAACTCTTGCTCTGTCATAAGCCTTCCTGCTCTGTACAGTCCGGGAAATTGGGTTCACTCCATGCCAGGAGCCGCGCTTTTGGGCGTAAAATTCCCGCTGCGCCTTCTTGCTACGCTTGTTCAGTGGTACGAACTGCATCACAGTCTGTCACTTCCTTCTCATTATGCGATTTTCGGTTCCCCCAAATGGCATGGCAGGCATCCAGATAGTCTGTATAGCCGAGCAGCATCATTTTACCTGGTAATTCATTCAGTGCCGCAAGGAAACGCTCCTGATCCCGCTTTCGTACATGGCAGAAGATGACCCGGTATGGAAAACCATCCCGCGCATATTCCTCTCGAAAATGGACCCGCACCTGGTGCTTGATAAAAAGCTGGTCAGCCAGATACGCATCTGTATCCATGTATGCGTAGTAGGCATTCAGCAGTGAGAACCGCTCAATATCCTGATAAAAGTCTGTTTGTTTCAACGAACGCCTCCTATATGACAATCTCATTACAAATGTTCAAAATCGCTTGCCATTCCGAAATATATCGGGTATTCTGAAATACTCCGCTGCGGCGGAAATCATCCTGATGAATGGAGGCGATCCATATGTCCATGATTCAGTTTCCTGTGATCGATCCTGTGGCCACCGGAGCGAATATTTGCCGGCTCCGAAAGGATCGCGGCCTGACAGTCCGAGATCTCCAGCACTATTTCGGATTTGAGGAGCCGCAGGCCATCTACAAATGGCAGCGCGGGCAGAGTCTTCCCAGCGTAGATAATCTCTACGCACTGAGCGCTTTGCTCCAGGTGCCAATGAACGAAATCATCATCCCCACTTCTCATATCGTCTCTTTCGAGCAGCAGGCAGCCGTCTGCTGCTCAGGTCATTTTATCGGAGAATTTCTTCAGGTGCAGTGGGCATGGCAGAACTTCAAAACCGCTTAGACCCTTATCCGCCTGTCCATCCTCGGTCCTGCAGTGGCCCAACCAGGCCACTGCCCTGCCCCAGGTGAGCAAGCGACTTGAAAAAAGATTTTCACATCATTACTATGTGTACCAAGGGAGCGTAAGATTGAATTCTGCATTTAAGGGTAAACGTGTGGAAGAAATGGCGGCAATGCGCTGAACGCGGAGGGAAACGCCTGGCGTTCCTTTCATCATGAGTTATGAGCTCATTTCACATTCATGCAAATGCTGTCCATAATCTGCCGGAGTTGCGCAGCCTCATAATTCATCTGCGCCTGAACCGATCATCACGACCTATCCATTCTGCCACGCCCACCACACCCGAAAGTGTGGTTCGGAAAGTTATGCAACTGCCGCCTTTTCAATGAAGTCGTTGAGGATCTCCTCGAAGCTGTCGTTGATATCAAAAGGAGCTTCGTAGGCCACCTCGGTATTGACCAGGCACTTATCCAAGGCCATGGAGATCTCGTCTGCCTTCTTGCTCAGCGCCGTGGCCATGCCCCGAATCCTATTCCGGTCGAAGTCGATGGTGGTGACCTGAGTAGCGTCACACCGATAAGAAACCTGGTTACCCTCACCATTGAAGCGGAATCCGGATCCACCGCCGGCGATGGTCTTTTCGCTGTTGCGGAGCGTGGTCATATGCCGGAAAACTTCGGCCAGTTCCTGGCGCTGCCGGTTCAGGCCGACCTCGCTGTCCATATCCAGATCCAGTCCGCTCTTGGCCGCATGAATGGCTTTGCTCAGATTCTCCCGCTCCTCCATCAAAAGCATGATGAAGGCCGCCACCTCGTTGGCGTGCCCGGCATACTCGCTGGGCGCAGTCTCCTCCACCACGGCATCCAGGGCATCCGACATGACCTTACTGCGCAGATGGGTGGTTTTGACTTTGACAATGTTGCGCCGGTCCTGCAGGATGCTGGTGGCCTCACACATCAGGTTTTTGAGTTTGTTTTGAAAACGGAATGCATCTTTCATGTTCATAGTGCATACCTCCTTGAACGACATCAGACTACTATTAACGCCAAAAGTGCTTCACCGTTGCTCCAATCGTACTGCATCCACACGCGTTTGTCATTGAACTGCTGGTTGAATCGCTCCCTCACAGTATCAAAATAAACCTGCCTTTGAAGTGTCTCAATCTTTGTTGCTGAAAGATCGATCTTGGCGTAAATCATAGTACTAGTTAAAACGATGATCTATATTGAGACCATCGAGTCCCAACAATAAAACGATGTATGGAGGTAGATGAAGATGCGGTATGGCTACCCCTATGCGGTATAAACACAAGCCACGCCCACCTATGCGGGACAATAGCTGTTCCTTGTCCGTCCGCATGACGGAGGAGCAGTACCAGCGGCTGTGCCGCTATCTGGCCATCACCAGACTGCCGGTCACAACTTATTTCCGCAAGCTGATCAAAGAGGCCACGATCCACGCCCGAATACCCAGGCAGAAGATAGATCCGCATCCCGCCGTAAACCATATCTACTCCAACATCCGGCAGATCGCCCGCTGCCCAAGGGCCAGAGAACTCGCCCCGGAGCAGATCGCGCAGCTGGAGTTTCTGGCGGACAAGCTCTGTGAGGAGTGCTTCCTTCTCTCCACCCAGCAATAGCCTCTGTAAGGCCACAGGAGGCCCCGTGTGGCCTCGCAGGCCCAGAGGGGGGATAGGTATGGCCCCAGAGAGAAACTGGGCGCTTTCAGCCGAATCGTCAGGAGCGTCACTTTTATGTCACAGGAGCAGAAAATCGCCTTTGACAATAGTGTCAAAGGCGATCCGCAAGAAAGTTCGAATATGCCATAAAACCAGAAGACCGCTTTTGATGAACTCACCAAAAGCGCTGCCCAGCAAGGTTTGGCAACGTTGCCGAACCTTCCCGACCAGAGATGGAGGAAACGAAAATGTCAGAAGAAGCGAAAGATGATGTTCGACAGGTAACCGTGGAACGCCTTCAGCGCTCCCATGGGCGGCTCATCCAGGTGGTGTCCGTGTTCCCGGTACAGGGCAGCGCCACCCCGGAGGATAAGCTGAAAGCCCTCATCGATCTGGACGCACAGCAGGGAAAGCTGTGCGCCTAAAGGGCTGGACATTCCCCAGACTTTGGGGTATTGTGTAGGCGCGATGTGCTGAAACGGTTTGACGAGAAAAAAGGAGGGCTGTATGAAACAGTCAAACCAGAATGAGATCACCGCCCTGTACTGCCGTCTCAGCCAGGATGACGGGGCGGACGGAGAGTCCAACAGCATCCAGAACCAGCGAAATATCCTGGAGCGGTACGCACGGGAGCACCGCTTTCCCAACCCCCGCTTTTATGTGGATGACGGCTATTCCGGGGGCAGCTTTGCTGGGGTTAGATAGCGATACTTTTTACATCTACCATGTTACGGCGGTCATGGTTGACAACTTGCGTCGGCTCCTGCTCGGTATCAACCTGTCCGA
>OOBP01000258.1_pt1 | contig 53997 bp, 48 predicted proteins | sample 1671681 | NCBI WGS metagenome assembly OOBP01 (sample SAMN06348181, study PRJEB24527) | human gut metagenome
ATGCCTGTACGAGTAACAGATTGAGCCTTGGTTAAGCTACCTAACTTATCGCTGTTGGTGCTATAACTGGAACGTACATTGACTGTGGTGGTTGCATACATGGTCTCGCTGCAATCGGTAAACTGGGAGTCGGTTTCCTGGGGCGCAGCGGTATTCTCCTGGGCAGGAGTGGAAACACTCTCCGGGGTGGGGGTGGTTTCGGGTGCGGTCTGGGTGGTCTGCTCCGGGGTAGCGGTGATCTCCGGGGTGCTGCTTTCCACAGGCTGGGTGACTGCGGGTGTGCTGGTGTCCTGGCTGTTGTCGGCGGCGTTGTCATTGGAACCACCACAGGCAACCAAGTTTACAATCAGACCTGCTGCCAGCAGACACAAAAGTACTCGTTTCTCTTTCATTGTGCCCATCCTTCTTTCTGAATGGTGTTACTTACGGGAGTCAATGTCTACTACACGGGAGAGAATGGTAACAACCTCTGCCCGGGTAATATACTTATAAACACTCATGGTTCCCTTGCTGTCCTCACCGTTAAGAATACCTGCATTGTACAGCTTACGGATTGCGGAATCACATTCCTCAATGGGCAAACACCAAGTTGCATAGCCAGGCTTTCCATCCGTCTTGTCATAGGGAATGTTGGTTACGTTCTTGATGGCAGGATAGCAAGTATCGGGCAGTGCACTGGCAAACAGATAAGCCATACTGGAACGGGTAATGGGGCCATAATCAGGCGTTCCAGAACTCATATTGGTAAAGCCACCATTCAGCAGATGGAAGGTGCCCTCATTGATGATACCCTGCTCAAATACATAATCAAAATAGGGATCAAACCAGTATTCGCCCGGCTTAGCGGTAAAGTCATGGTTGTCACCGTTATAAATGGAACGAACACGAGCCGCAAGCACCATTGCCTCCGTAATGCTCAGCTGCCCATTGGGATTAAAGGAATTGGCAGAAGTACCAGACACCAGACCAAGCTCATAGGCAGTCGCCATGTCCTTCTTGTACCAGGCATTGGCGGGAACATCGGTAAACTGGCCGTTGTAGATGTTGACCTTCTTAAAGTTATCCAGGCTGCCCTGAGCGGGAGGAGTAACCGTACCATTACCGTTATCAGTCAAACTGCCCTTAATGGTAATGGTCTCCTTCTTGTCCTGAAGATCCAGGGTAATATGGGCAGTGTTAGTACCAGTCTTTTTCACAATGTTAGAGTTGCCGCTAACTGTCACTTCACCAGGGAAAGTAAAGTCAATTTCAGCAAAGCTGGTCACAGTCTTGTAAGCATTGACTTCGGCCGTTTTCTCAGCCAGCTGCTCAGGAGTAAGATGGGGAACAGATGCCTCATACTCCTTATCAATCATAGCATAAAACTCAGGTTGACTCTTAACCGTAAGGCTAATATTCATATAGTTCTGGCCGTTTTCTGTAATTACTCCAGCAGAGATGTTTTCAACCAAATCTCGTTGGTCAAAGATATAGAGAATAGACTGTACATTGCTGAACTGCATCTCATCGTCCAGTGCGACATACGTCTTGCCGTCATTGCCTACCGCTGTAATACCATTGATTCGGTTTGCGTAATTACTTTCGTAGGTGTTAACATCGTTCTCCTTGTACCAGTTAAGCTCATCCTGAGTCATCCAACTGTAAAGGTTCAATACTCCACTACCGGAAGTGTCAAAATTTACATATCCAGAAGCAGGAACACCATCCGAACCACAGCCTGCCAACAAACCACACATCATACAGGCTACCAGAATCCCACAAATCATTTTTTTCAGTCGATTCATAATTGATCGTACTCCTTATACTGTATATTTAATTAACGTTGATGCCTGCGTTCTCTTTAACGCTAGTATCCTTAAATGCGTCTGGATTAGAATTAGAAGGTGGTTCTCTGTTTATAAGACCGCCTAAACCACCGCTAGCCGGTGGTTGACCTACCTGATCACTACCTCCGCTAGATGTGCTTCCGCCTGTTGAGGTGCTTGGCTTGCTAGTTTGACTACCAGAAGAACCTGAGGAACTGCTGCTGCCAGTACTTGGCTTGCTACTGGGCTTACTTGTCTGAGTGCTGCCAGAACTACTATTACCAGTACTCGGTTTACTTACACTTACTTGTGGCTTGGTAGCACTAAGATAGTCACTAGATACATATGCAACCTTACCATTAAACTCTATCCGACTCCATCCCGCCGCATCACCAGTTCCTATGCCTGTACGAGTAACAGATTGAGCCTTGGTTAAGCTACCTAACTTATCGCTGTTGGTGCTATAACTGGAACGTACATTGACTGTGGTGGTTGCATACATGGTCTCGCTGCAATCAGTAAACAGGGAGTCGGTTTCCTGGGGCGCAGCGGTATTCTCCTGGGCAGGAGTGGAAACGCTCTCCGGGGTAGGGGTGGTTTCGGGGGTGGTCTGCTCCGGGGTGGGGGTGCTGCTCTCCACGGACTGGGAGACTTCGGGGGTGGTGGTGTCCTGGCTGTTGTCGGCTGCGTTGTCAATAGAGCCACCGCAAGCGGTCAAAGAAAGGACCAGGGAGAGAGATAAGCCAAGGATAAGCGCCTTTTTCATCACGGTTTCCTCCCGTCAGATTTCGGTTTGGTTTATTATACCATGCTGGAAACAACTTGTAAAATATTGTTCAGAAAAGGAGTGTGTGCGGTGACGGTGGCTGGGTGGCCCGCCACGGGTGAGGGTCTGGGTGCTGTGTCTGGACTGGGCATAAGGCGGGGTCAAAGGTTGGTCCCGCTCCATGGAATATCCCCGCTGTGGGTTAGGTAAAGATAGGGAAGCTGGTCCCCGTGGGATATTCCGTCGCTGTGATGCCTGCGGGGCATAGGTTTTGAATGTGCACGTTCAATCTGACTTCTTCTCTGCGTCTGCCTCTAAGAGACTTATGATATAGGCGTTTAAGCTCATACCATGAGCAGCGGCTTGAGCACGGTATACCTCTTTCATACCCTTTTTTAATTGTAGTTCCAGACGATCATAAGCTTTTTCCATATACTTCATTGTTGCTTTTTTTTGTGACTCTGAATACGGCATGGTATCACCCCAATGGCATTCTAACATACATACGGGTGTATGTCAATGTGCACAATACACGGGTGTATATTTTTATATGCTATATCTCCTTTATGACTTTACTTTTTAATACACACGGGTGTATAATTAGGTATAGAAAAAAGGAGTTGGTTCTATGAAACAGACCACGAAAATGAGCCGGGCCGTCAGCCAGTTAGAGCATATCTATAACGCATTGAACACAGACTTTTTTCAAAATGAGCTGCCCATTCCCATTATTACGGTACAAAGCAAACCAGGGACTTACGGACACTGTACCACCAGCAAGGTGTGGCAGCGTAAGGACGGCGGAGCCTATGAACTGAACATTGCAGCCGAGGTCCTGAATTATCCGATTGAAGAAACTTTGGATACTATGCTTCATGAGATGGTCCATCTATATTGCCGGGAAAATGGGATCAAAGAAGTTAGCCGTGGAGGAAAATACCACAACAAGAGATTCAAGGAAGAGGCTGAGCGGCGGGGACTTGTCTGTGTCCCCTGTGGACAATACGGATGGAATACCACCCCAAGTGATAACCTCGTTGAATATGCACTTTCAAAAGGCTGGAATGAAATCAAAATCGGGCGTGGCAGTTTACCGCCCATCATTCGCACAGGGGCCAGCGGTACAGCCCAAACCGGAGCGGAAACGACCGGCGGTGGAAAGCGACCCAGCAGCACAAGAAAGCTGCAATGCCCGAAATGTGGTTGCAGTGTGAGAGCCACAAAGACAGTCAGAATTATGTGCATGGATTGCATGGAGCAAATGATAGAAGTTTGAATGTGCACTTTCAAAAAAAACTCCTCAGGGGGCTCAACCTCTGGGGAGTTTGAACATAAAAAAGACCGACACCCAAATCAAATGAGTGTCGGCCTTTCTATTACCGTACTAGTGAGCATTCCCGTAAAAACATTGTGTGTAAACGGTGTGTAAGCTCAAAATAATTCAAACTTTTTCGCTAATGAATGGTGAAATTTTATAGCGAATCAACCGATTCTAGCATATTCTCACGGGATTTATGCCTGTTTTTAGTACATGCCGCCCATGTCAGGAGCAGCGGGGGCAGCAGGTGCGGGGGGCTGGGGCTTGTCGGCGACCAAGGCCTCGGTGGTCAGCAGGGTGCTGGCGATGGAGGCAGCGTTCTCCAGAGCGGAGCGGTTCACCTTGGTGGGGTCCACGATACCAGCGGGGATCATGTCGCAGTAGACCTCATTGTAGGCGTCGAAGCCGTAGCCAGTCTTGCCGGACTCCTTGATCTTCTCCAGAACCACGGAGCCGTCGATGCCGGCGTTGGCAGCGATCTGCTTCACGGGAGAGGTCAGAGCCCGGGCGATGATCTGCACGCCGGTCTTCTCGTCGCCCTCCACCTCAGCCATCAGCTTCTCCACAGCGGGGATGGCGTTCAGGTAGGCGGTACCGCCGCCGGCCACGATGCCCTCTTCCACAGCGGCGCGGGTGGCGTTCAGAGCGTCCTCGATGCGCAGCTTCTTCTCCTTCATCTCCACCTCGGTGGCAGCGCCGACCTTGATGACAGCCACGCCGCCGGCCAGCTTGGCCAGGCGCTCCTGCAGCTTCTCACGGTCGTAATCGGAGGTGGTCACCTCGATCTGGCTCTTGATCTGGCCGATGCGGGCCTTGATCTCCTCGGAGCTGCCAGCGCCGTTGACGATGGTGGTGTTCTCCTTAGTGACCTTGACCTGACGGGCCTGGCCCAGCTGGTTGAGCTGAGTCTCCTTCAGCTCCAGACCCACGTCGGAGGAGATGACGGTGCCGCCGGTGAGGATGGCGATATCCTGCAGCATCTCCTTGCGGCGGTCGCCGAAGCCGGGAGCCTTGACGCACACCACGTTCAGGGTGCCGCGCAGACGGTTCACGATCAGGGTGGACAGGGCGTCGCCCTCCACGTCCTCAGCGATGATCAGCAGCTTCTTGCCGGCCTGGACAACCTGCTCCAGAACGGGCAGCAGCTCCTGGATGTTGGAGATCTTCTTATCGGTGATGAGGATGAGGGCGTCGTCCAGGTTGGCCTCCATCTTCTCGGTGTCGGTGACCATATAGGGGGTGATGTAGCCCCGGTCGAACTGCATGCCTTCCACGACCTCGGAGTAGGTCTCGGCGGTCTTGGACTCCTCGATGGTGATGACGCCGTCGTGGCCCACCTTCTCCATGGCCTCGGCGATCAGCTTGCCGATGTTCTCGTCGCCGGAAGAGACAGCGCCAACGCGGGCGATGTCAGCGGAGCCGTTGACCTTCTGGCTGTTGCCCTTGATGGCCTCAATGGCGGTGGCGGTAGCCTTGGCGATGCCCTTCTTCATGATCATGGGGTTGGCACCGGCAGCCAGGTTCTTCAGGCCCTCGCGGATGATGGCCTGAGCCAGCAGGGTGGCGGTGGTGGTACCGTCGCCGGCCACGTCGTTGGTCTTGGTGGAAACTTCCTTCACCAGCTGAGCGCCCATGTTCTCAAAGGGGTCCTCCAGCTCGATCTCCTTGGCGATGGTCACGCCGTCGTTGGTGATGAGGGGAGCGCCGAACTTCTTGTCCAGCACCACGTTGCGGCCCTTGGGGCCCAGGGTGATTTTCACGGTATCGGCCAGCTGGTTGACGCCCTTTTCCAGGGCCTTGCGGGCTTCTTCGCCGTAGCAAATAATCTTAGCCATAACGCATTACCTCCAAGATAAATGAGAGTAGTCAAAATAGGGTCCAGGGGCTTTGCCCCTGGTTCGCCGCATTGCGGCGAAGAAATTGAAAGCTGATTTTCCGGCGGCATGTACGTCGGAAAATCACTTCTCGGCCCGCAAACGTGCGAGCGCAGCGAGTGCGCTGCGGCGGGCCGCTAGGGGGGTATCGCACGCGGCACTGCCGCGTGCGTATCTAGGGGGGACAACGTCCCCCCTGGACCAGTTTTACTCCACGATAGCCAGAATGTCGTTCTGACGCACGATGGTGACTTCCTCGCCGTCCAGCTTCACCTGGGTACCGGCGTACTTGCTGGTGATGACCTTGTCGCCCACCTTCACGTTCATGACGACTTCCTTGCCGTCCACCATGCCGCCGGGGCCCACAGCGATGACCTCAGCCACCTCGGGCTTCTCCTTGGCAGCGCCGGTGAGGATGATGCCGCCCTTGGTGGTCTCCTCGGCCTCTACCAGCTTGACAACAACGCGGTCAGCCAAAGGTTTCAGTTTCATAACGGGTTCCTCCTTATATGATATTTGTTATAAACAATTCCAGGTGTTAGCACTCTAAATATCTAAGTGCTAACCACGTGTATCATCATAACTGTTTCAGGATAAAAAATCAACCCCTATTTTCAAGGAAATGGGGTTGATTTCAAAAAAGTTTACCGTCAGTTCACAAACCAGAAATCGGAGTGCTAAAATCCTAGGGATTTTTCTTCTCCAAGCGTCCCAACAGCAGCAGTCCCGCCATGAGCAGCAGCGGAGAGACGGCCCCCAGCAGAATGCCCCGCTGCAGCGAGCCGCCCAGAGCGGAGGACGCCACGCCCACCGCCGTGGGTCCCGCGGAACAGCCCAGGTCTCCCGCCAGAGCCAGCAGGGCAAACAGGGCGGTGCCTCCCGCCCGGAACCGGCCCGCGGCCAGACTGAAGGTACCCGGCCACATGCAGCCCACCGCCAGGCCGCACAGGCCGCACCCGGCCAGAGACAGGGCGGGCCAGGGGGACAGAGCGGTAAGCAGGTAGCCCGCCACGCACAGGGCGGCGCACAGGGTCATGTAGGGCCGCAGGGGGATTTTTTCCCCGTATTTGGCGTAAAACACCCGGGAAAGTCCCATGAGCAGGGCAAAGGACAGGGGGCCCGCCAGGTCGCCCACCGTCTTGCTTACCCCCAGAGCGGACTCCGCCAGGGCGGAGGCCCACTGGGACACCCCGTGTTCGCTGGCTCCAGCACAGGCCATGAGCAGCAGCAGCACCCAGAAGGCGGGCTGCCGGGCCAGCTGTCTCAGGGACAGGCCGCTGCCGTCCTCCGGGGTCAGGCTCACCAGGGGAACCTGGGTGAAGATGGCTCCGTTCACCAGGGGCAGCAGCGCCCACAGGCAGGCCAGCACCCGCCAGGGGCCGGTGCCCAGCAGGGCGAAAAACAGGGTGGACAGCAAAATGGTGGCCACGCAGCCCCAGCAGTAGAAGGAGTGCAGCAGGCTCATCACCGACTCCTTGTGCCGGGTGGGGCAGGCCTCCACAATGGGGCTGATGAGGACCTCAATAAGTCCGCCGCCCACGGCGTACACCGCCACCGCGATAAGAAGCCCCGCCAGAGGGGGCATCCACTGGGGCAGCACCGTCAGCAGCACCAGCCCCGCCGCGGAAAACAGGTGGGCGGCCACCACGCTGACCCGGTAGCCGATACGGTCCACAAAGCGGGCGGCCAGCAGGTCCACCGTCAGCTGGACCAGGAAATTCACCGTAATGAGCAGGGAGATCTCCTCCAGGCTCAGGCCGTACTCCCGCCGCAGGGTAAGAAACAACAGGGGCACAAAGGTGTTGATCACCGCCTGAACCATGTAGCCCCCGAAGCAGGCCCGGATGGTGGCGTTATAGTTTCCTCTCACGTGCCCGCGCCTCCCTGGGGCCGGTAGCTGGCCCCCTTGGGATAGAAGAAGTTGATGCGTTTGTCCGAGAGCCGCACGGTAAAGCGGGTGTCCCGCATCTCCTCTCCGTCCACCACCACCGTCAGGGGCTGGTCGGAGGACCAGGTGATCTCCTGGCCGTGGAAGTCCCGGATGAGCTGGGGATACTCCTTGTAGCGGCCCTGGGCGTACTTGCCCACCAGGCGCACAAAGGTAAAGAGGCTGACCTTGGGCACCAGCAGCATATCCAGCACCCCGTCGTCGGGCATGGCGTCGGCCACCGGCATAAAGCCGCCCCCGTAGTGCCGCCCATTGCAGATGCAGACGATGGCCGCCGGGCCCTCGTAATGGACCGGGCCCATCTCCACCTTCATGGTGCGGCAGATGCCCTTGAAGAGGATATTCTCAATGAGGGAGAAAATATACGCCCCCTTGCCCGACAGAAAGCGCCAGTCCTTGTAGCGGTGGACGTCGGCGGCGATGCGGGCGTCCACCCCTCCGCACACCACGTCCAGCCCCAGCTTTCCGTTGCAGTCCATCAGGTCAAACTGGGTCTGGGGCCCCTCGGCCAGGGCCTCCAGGTCGTAAAAGATGGCCCGGTAGTCCGGGCCAAAAATTTTCAGGAAATCGTTTCCCGTCCCCTTGGGGACGCAGGTGATGGCGGCGTTTGGAAAGCCCGCCGCCCCGTTGACCACTTCATTTAAAGTTCCGTCCCCGCCGCAGGCGTAGATGCGGACAGGCTCCCCCGTCTCGGCGGCCTGGCGGGCCAGCTCCATGGCGTGGCCCTCCCCCTTGGTGTAGACCACCTCATGGGGGAAGGAGAACAGCTTCAGCAGGGCCTCCAGCTGGGCGGTGCTCTCCTTCTTCCCGGCGGCGGGATTGATGATAAACAAATGGCGCATGGCGCCCACTCTCCATTTCTCCAGGTTCTCCTGCCCGGGCCTCACTTGCCCGGACGCACTCCATACATAAACAGGTCGCACTTGAGCATGCCGTTATAGAGCTTGCGCTTCTTCTCCGCCCGGGCGCCGAAGGTGCGCTCAAACTCGGTGTGGGAGGACAGCAGATACAGCTTCCAGCCCTCGGGGAATTTCGCCCAAGCCTTGCCAAAAGCTCGGTAGAGCTCCTCGGCCTCCCGCCGCTCCATGATGCGCTCGCCGTAGGGCGGGTTGGTGACGATGCGGCCATACTGCCCGCCCCAGTGGAAGGTACGGGCGTCGTCCACGTCAAAGCGCACCACGTCGTCTACCTCGGCCAGCTGGGCGTTGTGCCGGGCCAGCTCCACCGCCTGGGGGTCGATGTCTCCGCCCCAGATCTCGTAGTCCCCGTCAAACTCCTTGTCCATGGCCTCGTCGGCGGCGCCGAGCCACAGCTTCTTGTCCACAAAGGCCCACTTCTGGGCGGAGAAGGTGCGGCTGAGTCCGGGGGCCCGGTTCTTGGCGATGAGGGCGGCCTCGATGGGGATGGTGCCGCTGCCGCAGAAGGGGTCGCACAGGGGGTCCCGGCCCTTGTACCGGGACAGCAGCACCATGGCGGCGGCCAGAGTCTCCCGCAGGGGGGCGGCCACGCCCTGGGCCCGGTAGCCCCGCTTGTGTAGTCCCGCGCCGCTGGTGTCCAGCATCAGGGTAGCCTGATCCTTCATGATGGAAAACTGGATCTGATACAGGGCCCCCGTCTCGGGCAGGGTGTTCATGCCGTATTTGCTCCCCAGCCGGGAGGCCACCGCCTTCTTGATGATGGCCTGGCAGGCGGGCACCGCGTGCAGGGCGGAGTCCAGGCAGTGTCCCTTCACCGGGAACTGCCCCTGTCGGGGAATGAACCGCTCCCAGGGCAGGGCGCGGGTGCCCTCGAAGAGGGCGTCAAAGTCCTGGGCGTGGAAGCTGCCCAGCACCAGCAGCACCCGCTCTCCGGTGCGCAGGTTCAGGTTCAGCCGGGGGATGTCCCCGGCAGTGCCGGTACACAGCACCCGGCCGTTCTCCGCCTGGACTTCCAATCCCAGGCGGCGCATCTCATCGGCGCAGACCCCTTCCAGACCAAACAGGGTGGGGACGGCAAACGTCAACTGCTCCAAAATATCAAACCTCCGTGAAAAACAGCGGGACTATGCCCGCCGGATCGTTGTCTGAGGATAGTATATCGGATACGGCGGAAATACGCAAATAGTTTTCACAAAACCATAACAAATAGTGTGGCTTTTTCCCCAGGAATATGGTATGCTTTAGGCAAGCAAGGCGGCGCTGCCGCCTGAGAAAGGAGTATGCTATGGACCCTATCATCTGGCTGCTCGTCCTCATCGCGTTTGCCGTGGGCGAGGCCCTCACCGTGGGGCTGACCTCCATCTGGTTCGCCGTGGGTGCTCTGGGCGCGCTGATCACCGCCGGGCTGGGCTTTGGCTTCTGGCCCCAGATCATCGTGTTTCTGGTCCTCTCCGGCGTCACGCTGGCCCTGGTGCGGCCCCTGGCAAAGAAAGTGCTCAAGCCGGGCTACTCCGCCACCAACGCCGACCGCGTCATCGGCGCGGTGGGTCTGGTCACCGAAGAGGTGGACAACATGGCGGGCAAGGGGCTGGTCAACCTGTCGGGACAGGTTTGGAGCGCCCGGGCCCAGGACGAACAAAACATCCCCGCGGGACAGGAGGTGCGGGTACTGCGCATCCAGGGTGTGAAAGTCATCGTGGAGCCGGTACACTCCGTCTCTCACTAACAACAGGAGCCAAGCCATAAGGAGGAACACATATGGAAATTATTGCGAAATTGATCCCCGTAATCGTCATCATCCTCATTCTTATCATCCTGGCCTCCAATATCCGGGTGGTCCAGCAGTCCCGTGCCTATGTCATCGAGCGTCTGGGCGCCTTCCAGACCGTGTGGGGCGTGGGCCTGCACTTCAAGATCCCTTTCATTGAGCGCGTGGTCAAGAACATCTCCCTGAAGGAGCAGGTGGTGGATTTCCCGCCCCAGCCCGTGATCACCAAGGATAACGTCACCATGCAGATCGACACCGTGATCTACTTCCAGATCACCGACCCCAAGCTGTACACCTACGGGGTGGAGCAGCCCATGAGCGCCATTGAGAACCTCACCGCCACCACCCTGCGAAACATCATCGGCGACCTGGAGCTGGACCAGTCCCTCACCAGCCGCGACCACATCAACGCCCAGATGCGTTCCATCCTGGACGAGGCCACCGACAACTGGGGCATCAAGGTCAACCGCGTGGAGCTGAAGAACATCATGCCGCCCCGTGACATTCAGGAGTCCATGGAGAAGCAGATGCGGGCCGAGCGCGAGCGCCGCGAGTCCATCCTCCAGGCCGAGGGCCAGAAGCAGTCCCAGATCCTGGTGGCGGAGGGCGAGAAGCAGTCCGCCATCCTCCGGGCCGACGCGGCCAAGCAGGCGGCCATCCTCCAGGCTGAGGGCGCCAAGCAGGCCAAGATCCTGGAGGCCGAGGCTGAGGCCGAGGCCATCATGAAGGTGCAGCAGGCCACCGCCGACGCCATCAAGCTCATCAACCAGGCCGACCCCGGCGAGGGCGTGTTGAAGATCAAGGCCCTGGAGGCCTTCACCGCCGCCGCCAATGGCAAGGCCACCAAGATCATCATTCCCAGCGAGATCCAGGGGCTGGCGGGTCTGGCCGCCGGCGCCAAGACCATCTTCGACACCGAAGATCCCAAGGCGGTCATCACCAAGACCGTGCCCAAGCAGTAAGAAAAAAGCCGCCCAACAGGGCGGCTTTTTTTATCGGGTCTGCTGCCAGTAGGCTGCCATGCTCTCTCCCCGCTGTCCGGTAACCTCCCGGGAGAGATAGTCGTTTAACTTCTCCTCCGGCTGCCAGGCCTGGGCCTGTTCCAGGGAAGCAAACTCCACCTCGGCGTAGAAAAATTCTCCCGGCTGGCCCCGGTCCACCTGGTTCACCTCCAGCACCAGGCCGTCCGCCAGAGCATAGCGCCGCTGCTCCTTCTCAATGAGGGGCTTGCCGATAAAGGCCTCCAGGCGGGCAAACAGCTCTGGGTCGATGCAGGTCTCGATCTCCTCCCGGGCCAGCCCCTGGGGGTCCGCCTTGCCCTTGAAGCACAGTACATACTGGCACTGTCCCCCGCTCTCCTCACTGCGGATACGCACAGTGGGCACGGTGGTGATGTAGCCCTGGCGCATCACGATGCGCCGCACCTCCTCCAGCCCCTGGGGCCACCCGCCGGTGCGCCATTTGCGTTCGATCTCCATAAAATTTCCTCCTGATTCTTCTCTTTTTGCTTCCATGATAGCACACAATCCAAAATCATGCTATAATGTCAAGTGAGTTTGAAGAAAAGAGGAAATCACCATGAAACAGCCCCGATCCTATCCCGTCTTTCCCGTGACCAAAAAGGCTCAGGCCAGCATTCTCAGCGGCCACCCCTGGGTCTATGACCAGGAGATCACCCACTATCCCGACCCCATGCCGGAAAACGGGACCCTGGTGGACGTGGTCAGCGAAAAGGGCCGCTATCTGGGCACGGGCCTTCTCAGCCTGCACAGCAAGATCCGGGTGCGCCTGCTCAGCCGCAACGCCAACGACCGCTTTGACGAGAACTTCTGGCGGCGGCGGGTGGAGTACGCCTGGGCCTACCGCAAGACGGTGATGGACCCGGAGGACCTGGACTGCTGCCGGGTGATCTTCGGCGAGGCCGACCAGTTCCCCGGCCTGACGGTGGACCGCTTCCACGATGTGCTGGTGGCCCAGACTTTGTCCTACGGCATGGAGCTGCTCAAGCCGGTGATCTTCCCCATTCTGGTGGACGTGCTGCGCCAGGACGGCCAGGACATCCGGGGCATCTACCAGCGGGATGACGCCCCCCTGCGCCTGCGGGAGGGCCTGGAGGAGGGCAAGGGCTGGTTCCCCCTCCCCGGCGAGCCTGTCCCCGAGTCCACCCAGACCGAGATCGTGGAAAACGGCGTGCGCTACGCCGTGGACTTTGAAAACGGCCAGAAAACGGGCTTCTTCCTGGACCAAAAGTATAACCGCCGGGCGGTGGCCCGCCTGGCCCGGGGCAAGCGGGTGCTGGACTGCTTTACCCACACGGGCAGCTTTGCCCTCAACGCCGCTCTGGGGGGCGCGGAGCACGTCACCGCCGTGGACGTGAGCCAGTCGGCGGTGGACATGGCCCGGGCCAACGCGGAGCGCAACGGCCTGGTGGACAAGATGGACTTTGTCTGTGCCGACGTCTTTGACCTGCTGCCCTCCCTGGTGGGGAAAAATCCCTATGATTTCATCATCCTGGACCCCCCGGCCTTCACCAAGGCCCGCAAGACGGCGGCCAACGCCATGCGGGGCTACAAGGAGATCAACTACCGGGCCATGGGTCTGCTGCCCCGGGGCGGCTATCTGGCCACCGCCAGCTGCAGCCACTTTGCTACGGAAGAAATGTTCGTCAAGATGCTGAAGAGCGCGGCCGTCGACGCGGGACGGCAGCTGCGCCAGATCGAGGTGCGCCAGCAGGCCCCCGACCACCCCATTTTGTGGAATGTGGAGGAGACCAACTATCTGAAGTTTTTCCTTTTCCAGGTAATCTAAAAAAGAGCGGACGACTGTCCGCTCTTTTTTTATAGCTTCATAGGGGGATAAAACTGTACCGATGTCACCGGTCCCAGCCCCGCCTTGGCCGCCTTGCGGGTGTACTCCGCCGCGCTGCCCGTGGTGAAGATGTCCAGCTTACCCTGGTTTTTCTGGGGGTTATCCAAGTGGTGCTCCTGCAGATAGTCCCGGGCCGTCTCGGCCATACGCTTGGCCGGGTCAATGAGGGGCAGATGGGGAAACAGGCTCTGGATGCGCCCCTCCACCAGGGGATAGTGGGTGCAGCCCAGCAGACAGCACTCCACCTTGCCCTCCCAAACCAGGGGGTCCAGACTCTCCTTCAGTTCCTTGTCAATGAAGGCCCAGTCGATCTCGCCCCCCATGCTGTGCTCCACCAGTCCGGCCAGGTACTTGGACCCCCGGCTGAACACCTGCTTTTCGGGAGCGAGCTTTGTGATGAGGTCGGGGTAGCACCGGGTGGAGGCGGTAAAGCAGGTGGAGATCACCCCCACCCGCTTCACAGGCAGACCGGCCACCGCTTCCGCCCCCGCCTGGACCACGCTGAACACAGGGCAGTCCATCTCGTCCCGGTAGGCGTCGATGAGGCAGGAGATGGTATTGCAGGCCACCAGCAGCACTTTGATCTGCTTTTCCTTCATAAATTCCAGCATATATCGGGTCAGGCGCAGGATCTCCCCGGCCTGGTGGTTTCCGTAAGGGGTGTTGCCTCCATCCCCAAAATAGATCAGGTCCTCGTGGGGCAGCAGCTGCCGCACCCTCCGGACCACACTAAAGCCCCCGATCCCGGAGTCGATCACCCCGATGGGGCAAGATTGATCCATGTTCATCATCCTTTATTACGTCGTCTGCTCTCCGCTCTCCACACGGCTCAGCTCCCCCGTCACCATATCCAGCAGGTAGTCCCGGGTATCCGTTGAAATGTACCACACCGGGGTCAGGGTCTCGCCGCCGCTGCCGGTGACATACCCCTGCTGGATCTCCTGGATGGTCCGGCACACATCGCCCAGGGTGTTCATGCCCTGGTAGAAGCGAAACAGGGCGGTGGGCACCGAGATCACCTTGCCCGAGCCCGATGTGGGCTCGCCCACCAGCCGGCGTCCGCCGGTCATGCTGATGAGGCAGTCCTGGGCATAGGTCAGGGTCACCTGGCAGTCAAACACCGGCGTATCCTGCCACAGCTGCCGCAGTACCAGGGTCACCTTGCCCGACCCGTCGGTGGTGGCGGAGACCACCTGGGCCTGATAATCCAGCTTGGCCAGGGTGGCCACGGCGTGCTCCTCGGGCAAGGTCCCCTCCAGGGGAAAGGCCCCCTGGACAAAGGCGGCCTGGAACACCCCGTCCCGGTGGAACTGCACGCTGCCCGCGCTGCCGCTGTAGCGGTATACCTCGCCGCCCCGGGCCTGCTCGGTCACGTCGCCCCCCAGCAGGGCGGCGGCCAGCTGGCTCTCCTGCTCCCGGTCCCGCTCCATCTTCATGGGGGACAGGGTCTCCTTGGGCAGCAGCGCCCGGTCTATCTCCACTTTTTTCTCACTTAAAAACTCCAGGGCGTTTTCCAGGGCCTGGGTCTGGGCCGCCCGGTCCTGAAAGTCCCGGCGCAGCACAAAGGTCAGCAGGCTGAGGTTGGTCAGCAGCAGAATGATCAGCACGATGGTTTTGATCTTGGACCACTCCACGCTTATCCCTCCTCTCCCAGCACACCTGCCGCCGCCCAGGAGGCGGAGACACTGGTGCCGTTGTCCAGGTAGACCAGCAGCAGCTCCTCCCCCTCGTGGCCCACCGCCTGCATGGCGGCCATGGCCTGGGTCTCGGGCAGCAGCAGACTGGTGGACCCGGTGTCGGTATAGGTGCGCAGGCGCAGGGTGAAGCCAGTCACCTCTCCCCCGGAGATCTGGAAGCTAGCCGCGCAGTCCTCCTGTCCCATACGAACCCGGATATCATTGAGCACATAGGAGAAGCGCACCTGCCAGCCGCTCTCCTCATTGCCCTGCACCGACAGCAGGCACAGCCTGGCCTCGGGATAAAAGGGCAGGATGGCATTCATGGCCAGCTCCCGGCAGCCCTCCACCATCTGGTACAGGTCCTCCCCCACGGTATAGCGTCCGCTGCCCTCCTCCGCCGCCGTGTAGGTCACGGTGCCGTCGTTGGCCACACGGAGGGTATCGTCCCCCACCCGGATCACCTGCTCCTCCGAGGTGGGATAGGAGACGGCGCCGCTCTGGTCAAAGTTCAGCTGCTCCTGCAAAACAGACAGCATATCCCCCTGCTCCAGTGGATTGATGCTCTGATAGGAGGCAGGGCTGGGGGTCTGATCGGTGAGCATGGTATAGGGCCCCAGGGCCTCGTACCCCTCCACCTCAAAGGCAAAGCGGGCCCCGTTGTCCTTGAGCCCGGCGGCCAGCTCAGACAGGCGGCTGGCGTCCACCCCCTGGCACTGCACCCGGTAGTATCCGTCCTCCCCGTGATAAAAGGCCACGGTCTCCTCCTGGGAGACGGTGAGCACCATGCGGCGCATGGCCCCGGTGAGGTTGTCATTTTCCACCGACAGCCACCCCTCCAGCACCGCAAAGGGCAGGGGCTCCTGCCAGTCAAAATAGATCCCCGGCGCGGTGGACAGGGCCTGCTGCCACTGGCTCTCCTGCACCCGCTGGGGCTCCTGGGCCCCGCTGAGGGCCTCGGCCAGCAGGCTGTAGGTCTGCTGGAACAGGGCAAGGCCCGCGGTCTGGTCGTACTGCACCCCATACCGCTGGCACTCCACCCCTTCCCGCAGGGTCACGGCCATGCGCAGGGGACGGGCCATGGCGCTCTGGTTTTGCACCGTCTCCGTATGGCTCACGGTGTCTCCTCCGGAGGCCAGGTCCGCCAGGGTAGAGGACATCTGGGTGCGGGCGGCCAGATAGACCGCCGAGCAGCTCAAAAGAACGATGAGGATACTTTTGATCCGCTCGATGCGCCGTTTTCTTCTTCTCTGTTTAGACATGGTCAGGTCCCTCGATCTTCAGTTCCATGCGCACCGACAGGCCGGGGCCCGGCCGGTCCACCAGGGTCAGCACGCCCTGGTGCCGGTCCACGATCTCCTTGGCGATGGACAATCCCAGTCCGGTGCCGCCCGACTGCCGGGAGCGGGCTTTGTCCACCCGGTAGAACCGCTCAAAGATGCGGGGCCGGTCGGCGGCGGGGATGCCGATGCCGTCGTCGTCCACCTGCATCCACACCCGGTCCCCCTGCTGGCCGGCGGAAATGGTGATGTGTCCGCCGTCGGGGGTATATTTGATGGAATTGGAGACCACGTTCATCATCACCTGGACGATGCGCTCCCGGTCGGCTGTCACCTGGGGCAGCTGCTGGGGCATCTCCAGCGTCAGGGTATGACTGTGGCGCTGGGCCTCCATGTACACGGCGTTATACAGGTCCTGCACCGCCGCCGAGAAGGAGAACCGGGCCAGCTTCAAATCGTCCCGGCCCGAGTCAAACCGGGACAGGGTGAGCAGGTCCTGCACGATGTGGGTCATGCGGTCGCTCTCGTTGAGGATGACCCCCAGGAACTTTTTCTCCGTGGCGGCGGGCAGATCCCCGGCGTTGTCGGAGAGGGTCTCGGCGTAGCTGCGGATATTGGTGAGGGGGGTGCGCAGCTCGTGGGAGACGTTGGCCACGAATTCCCGCTGCATCTCCTGGTTTTTCCGCTGCTCGGTCACGTCGTGGAGCACCACCAGCACGCCGCCCTGGCTGTTGCGGTCAAAGGGGGCCATGAGCAGCTGCAAATAGCGCTCTCCCACCCGGCACTCCTCCTCCAGGTGGTCGGGGGCCTCCATGGCGGACTCCAGGGGGGCCAGGGCCCCGAAGAGCTCCTCGTAGCTGGTGTCCGGCCCGATGTTCCGCCCCAGCATCACGCTGGCGGCCGGGTTGGCGTGGATTATCTCTCCCTCCTGGGAGAACGCCACCACGCCGTCGGTCATGTGGAGAAACAGGGTATCCAGCTTGTTGCGCTCCTTCTCCACCTGACGCAGGGTGTCCCGCAGCTGGCGGGCCATGTCGTTGAAGGTGTCGGTGAGCACGCCGATCTCGTCCTGTGAGGCCACCTCGATTCTGCGGGAGAAGTCGCCCTCGGCCACCCGCATGGCGCCCTCGGTCAGGCGCTGGATGGGGATGACCATGGTCTTGGACAGCAGGAAGGAGAGGAGAATGGAAATCACCAGGCCAAAGACCAGGGCCTCCAGAATGAGGACAAAGATCTGGTTGATGAGGCTGTTCACCGTGGTCTTGTTGTCCAGGATGTAGATGACAAAGCTCTCGCTGCCCCGGTCCAGGCGCAGGGCCACATCCATGTAGTCGGCGGCCAGGTTGGCGCTGCTGCCGTCCTCCCCGTTCACCAGGGCCCGGGTGAGGTTGGCAGAGTTATAGTCCAGGTCCTTGCCGTTTTTCTCGTCGGTGCCGGCCAGGTAGGCTCCGGTGCTGCCGTCCAGGATATACAAGGTGCGGCTGCGGCCGTCCAGGCCCAGCTCGCCGGAGTAGGCCTCCAGGATCTTCAAAATGGCCTGGGCGCCGTCCTCCTCCCCCTCGGCGGCGGTGGACAGGTCGCTGGCCAGGGCCTCCCGGGAAAACACGTCGCTCATCTGGGTATAAAAATCCTCCAGATAAAAGACCATTACGGAGTTGATGAGAAATGCCCCCACCACTGTCATCAGCGACAGGATGAGCAGCACCATGATCATCACCAGCTTCATGTGAAGGCTGCGCAGCACCAGGGCGTCCCCCTTTCTCTTGGTATCTTCCCGGCCCCAGGCCGGGGGAGGAGGCTCAGCCCTCCGCGAAGTAGTAGCCCATGCCCCGCTTGGTCACAATAAACTTGGGCGAGGCGGGGTCGTCCTCGATTTTTTCCCGCAGGCGGCGGATGGCCACGTCCACGGCCCGCACGTCGCCCACGTAGCCCTCATAGTTCCACACGTGCTCCATCAAAGCCTCCCGGGAGAACACCTTTCCCGGCTGAGAGGCCAAAAAGCAGATGAGGTCATATTCCCGCTGGGTCAGCTCCAGGGGCTGGCCGTCCTTGTACACGGTGGCCCGCTCCAGGTCCACACACACCCGTCCCAGCTCCAGGCGGCGCGGGGTCTGCTGGGGCTCGGGCGCAGAGGCGGCAGAGGCCGCCGGGGCCATGGACATGCGGCGGATATTGGCCTTCACCCGGGCCAGCAGCTCCCGCATGGCAAAGGGCTTGGTGATATAGTCATCCGCCCCCAGCTCCAGGCCCAGCACCTTGTCCGTCTCTTCCTCCCGGGCGGTGAGCATGATAATGGGCACCGCGCTGCCCGCCTTGCGGATCTCCCGGCACACGTCAAAGCCGTCCATGCCGGGCAGCATCAAGTCCAGCAGCACCAAGTCGGGGTTCTGCTCCAGAGCCAGCTGCAGCCCCGTTTTTCCGTCGTAAGCCTCCAGGGTGTTATACCCTTCCCGTTCCAAATTGAAGGACAGGATATCCACGATATTCTGCTCGTCCTCCACGATCAGCACGGTCTTATCCACGGTCTTCCTCCTCTCAAAGGCCCAGCAGCACCTTTGTCTTCAGCACAGTAGCCACCGTCTTGGCGTCCTCGATGGTGCCGTCCATCACCTGCTCCAGCAGCTTGTCAAAGGGCATGGTGATCACGTTGAGAAATTCGTCCTCGTCGGGATGGCTCTGGGTGCGGCTGAGCCCCCGGGCCAGATACATGTGCAGCCGCTCGGTGCAGAAGCCGGGGGACGCCAGCAGGCAGCCCAGATAGGTGAGCTCCTGGGCCACCAGTCCGGTCTCCTCGCTCAACTCCCGCTCGGCGGCCACCCGGTGGTCCTCCGCCCGGTCCAGCTTGCCCGCGGGCAGCTCCAGGATCACCTGGTGGAAGGGATAGCGGTACTGCTGCACCAGGGTGACGTTTCCGTCCTCGTCCAGGGGCAGGATGGCCACACCGCCGGGGTGCTCCACCACTTCCCGGCCGGCCACGCTGCCGTTGGGCAGGCGGGCCTGGTCCACCTTCAGCTTGACGATGACACCCTCAAAGATAGTCTTGCTCTCTACCGTATGTTCCGTCAGATCCATAGGACCGTCCTCCCTTATCTTGCTCCGCCGAAGCGGAGGTCATTTCATGGTATGATGGCGTATTCTTTATTATAGCATATCCCGCCCGCCGGGGTAAAGGCGCAGGGGAAAAACAGCGCCGCCCGGAAAACCGGGCGGCGCTGGAATTGGTCAGGAAATCAGCACAGCTTCATGATCCAGTTGTGGGGATCCTCGGCGCGGCCCCACTGGATATCGGTGAGGGCGTCGTACAGCTTCTGGGTGACAGGGCCGATCTGGTTGCCGGAGACGGTAACCTTCTTGTCGTCCATGGCCAGCTCGCCGATGGGGGAAACTACGGCGGCGGTGCCGGTGCCCCAGGCCTCCTCCAGGGTGCCGTTCTCGGCAGCCTCGAAGAGCTCCTCGGCGGAGATGCGGCGCTCCTCCACCTCATAGCCCCAGTCCTTCAGCAGCTGGATGCAGGAGCGGCGGGTGATGCCGTCCAGCACGGAGCCGTTCAGGTCGGGGGTGAGGATCTTGCCGGCCACCTTGAACATCACGTTCATGGAGCCGACCTCCTCGATGTACTTGCGGTGCACGCCGTCCAGCCACAGCACCTGGCTGTAGCCCTTGGCCTCAGCCCGGTCGCCGGCGCGCAGGGAAGCGGCGTAGTTGCCGCCGGTCTTGGCGGTACCGGTGCCGCCCTTGACGGCGCGGACGTCCTGATCCTCCACGTAGATCTTCACGGGGTTCAGGCCCTCGGGATAATAGGCGCCCACGGGGCAGACAATGACGATGTACTGGCAGTGGTGGGAGGAGTGCACGCCCAGAGCGGCATCCAGGCCCACCATGAAGGGACGGATGTACAGGGAGGTGTCCTTCTCGCTGGGCACCCAGTCCTGCTCCAGCTTCACCAGCTCGGTGATGCCGGCCAGAGCCAGGTCCTCGGGGATCTGGGGCAGAGACATACGCTCGGCGGACTGGTTCATGCGGCGCACGTTGTCCAGGGGCCGGAACAGCTGGATGGAGCCGTCGGCGGTGCGGTAAGCCTTCAGACCCTCAAAGATCTCCTGGGCGTAGTGCAACACCTTGGCCGCGGGATCAATGGCCAGAGGGCCATAGGGAATGATACGGGGATCGTGCCAGCCCTGACCGGCATCGTAGTCCACGATGAACATGTGGTCGGTCATGGCCTTGCCAAACACCAGGGTGGAGGAATCGGGCTTCTCCTTCAGAGTGGCAGCACGGGTGATCTTGATCTCTTGCATATGGAACAGCCTCCCAAATCATAAGTATAACAGGCTCTGGGTCGTCTCCCTCAGGTTAGGATTCGGCTCTTGGGACCCAAGGCTGGGGTCCGCGCTTGTTTCCCTATTATATCAGCCTTTTTTCTCCCTTGCAACGTCTCTTTGCGCCCCAGGCTGGAAATTTTTTCTCCCCGCCCCTTGGACAAATCTATCAAAACTACCGCTTTCCAAAGGGAGGGGAATTGTGGTAAACTGGAACAAACGTGCTGTGCGCGGAAGAAAGGATGATTTGTCATGTGGGCGGAAAACAGTGTATTTTATCAGATCTATCCTCTGGGCTTTTGCGGCGCTCCCCTGGAAAACGACGGAGTCACCGTAAACCGCATCTCCAAAATCGGCGACTGGGCGGAACATATGGAGAAGCTGGGGGTGGACGCCCTCTACCTCTCTCCCATCTTTGAAAGCGACCGCCACGGCTACGACACCCGGGACTACCGCCAGGTGGACTGCCGCCTGGGCACCAACCAGGACTTTGCCCAGGTGTGCCGCACCCTCCACGACCACGGCATCCGGGTGGTGCTGGACGGGGTGTTCAACCACGTGGGCCGGGGTTTTTGGGCCTTCCGGGACGTGCAGGAAAAAAAGTGGGACTCCCCCTACAAGGACTGGTTCCACATCAGCTTTGACGGCAACTCCAACTACAACGACGGCTTCTGGTACGAGGGCTGGGAGGGCCACTTCGAGCTGGTGAAGCTCAACCTGCGCAATCCCCAGGTGGTGGACTACCTGCTGGACTGCGTGCGCTTCTGGACGGAGGAGTTTGACATCGACGGGCTGCGCCTGGACGTGGCCTACTGCCTGGACAAGGACTTCATTAAGCGTCTGCGCGCCTTCACCAACGGCCTGAAACCGGAATTTTTCCTGGTGGGTGAGACCCTCCACGGGGACTACAACCAGTGGGTCAACGACGAGATGCTCCACAGCTGCACCAACTACGAGTGCTACAAGGGGCTCTACTCCAGCCTCAACTCCATGAACCTCTTTGAGATCGTCCACAGCCTCAAGCGCCAGTTCGGCCCTGAGTACTGGACCCTGTATAAGGGCAAGCACCTGCTGTGCTTCTGCGACAACCACGACGTCACCCGGGCGGCCAGCATCCTGGAAAACCCCAACCACCTGCCCCTGCTGTACGGCCTGGTCTTCGGCATGCCCGGCATCCCCTGTATCTACTACGGCAGCGAGTGGGGAGAGAAGGCCGTCAAGCAGCCCGGCACCGACGACAACCTGCGCCCCTGCTTTGAGGCTCCCCAGTGGAACGAGCTCACCGACCTCATCGCCGCCATGGCCAAGGCCCACCGGGAGAGCGAGGCCCTGTGTCAGGGCGACTTCCAGGACCTGGTGCTCACCAACCGCCAGACCATCTTCCAGCGGAAAACGGACAAGGAGCGGGTGCTGGTGGCCATCAACGCCGACTCGGAGCCCTACACCGCCCACTTCAACGCCGGCTGCGGCCGGGCGGTGGACCTCATCACCGGCAAGGACCACGACTTTGGCGGCGGTAGCCAGCTGCCTCCCTACTCCGTGGCCTTCTGGAAGTGCGAGCGCTGATCTCTTTCCCCAGATTTATCCCGGATTTTACAAAGTTTTCCCTTTCTTTTTTCATTTCTGTGGTATACTGAAAGGCACAATGGGGGCGTATGCCTGAACCGCCGCCCCCCGGAAAAGAGGAATCATTATGTCGAAAAATGTGGATACCCGCTATACCCAGGACCGGGAGCTGTCCTGGCTGCGGTTCAATGAACGGGTCTTGGAGGAGGCCCGGGACGAGAGCGTCCCCCTGATGGAGCGGCTGAAATTTGCCGCCATCTTCACCAGCAACCTGGACGAGTTCTTCATGATCCGGGTGGGCTCCCTCTACGACATGACCCTCATCAAGGAGCCCCATGTGGACTGCCGCACCGGCCAGACCCCGGAGCAGCAGCTCGCCGCCATCTTCCAGGCGGTCACCCCCCTGTACAAGCTGCGGGACAAGACGGTGGAGCAGTTGGAACAGCGGCTGCGCACCTGCAACATCTGCCGCATGACCATGGATGAGATGGACACCAAGGAGCGCAAGCAGGTGGAAAACTGGTTCCGGGATGAGCTTCAGCCCATCCTCTCTCCCCAGGTGGTGGACGCCCGCCACCCCTTCCCCCACCTGTCCAACAAGGTGCTCAACATCGTGCTGCGCCTCCAGGCCGACGGCAAGGACGCCCTGGGTCTCATCCCCATCCCCACCAGCCTTCCCCCCTACTTGGTCCTGCGGGAGCGGGGCGTGCGGTACATCCTCACCGAGGACGTGCTGCTGGAGTACGCCAAGCGACTCTTCCCCGCCTTTACCGTTCTGGGCAAGGCGGTGTGCTCCGTCACCCGCAACGCTGACATCAGCCCCGAGGACGAGGCCTACGATGTAGACGAGGACTACCGCCAGCACATGCGCAAGATCGTGAAAAAGCGCAACCGTCTGGCCCCCGTGCGCCTGGAGATCCAGAGCGGCACCCGGGACGAGAAGGCCATTGAATTTCTCTGCGCCCGGCTCAATCTCAGCCGCCAGCAGGTGTTCTTCACCAAGTCCCCCATCCGCATGAACTACGTCTTCTCCCTGGAGGGCCTGCTGCCCCCCGAGAGCAAGACCGCTCTGTGCTATCCCCCCTTCACTCCCCGCTTCCCCGCCTTCCTGCGGCAGGAGGAGAAGATCCTGCCCCAGGTCCTGCGCCGGGACGCCCTGCTCTTCTACCCCTTCGAGTCCATGGACCCCTTCCTGCACCTGGTACGTGAGGCCTCCTCCGACCCCAACGTGCTGTCCATTAAGATCACCATCTACCGCCTGGCCTCCAAGGCCAAGCTGGCCGAGTACCTGTGCGCCGCGGCGGAAAACGGCAAAGAGGTCACCGTGCTCATGGAGCTGCGGGCCCGCTTTGACGAGCAGAACAACATCCAGTGGGCCGAGCGCATGGAGGAGGCGGGCTGCACCATCCTCTACGGCACCGAGGGCATCAAGGTCCACTCCAAGATCTGCCTCATCACCCGCCGTGAGCGTGGAAAGATCCAGTATATCACCCAGGTGGGCACGGGCAACTACAACGAAAAGACCGCCAAGCAGTACACCGACCTGTGCCTCATCTCCGCCCAGCCCCAGCTGGGGGCCGACGCCGCCGCCCTGTTCCAGAACATGGCCACCTCCAATCTGGAGGGGGACTACAAGCTGCTGCTGGCCTCCCCCTATCAGCTGCGGGACAAGGTCATGGCCCTCATGGACCGGGAGATCGCCAAGGGCGACAAGGGCTACATCTTCCTGAAACTCAACTCCATCACCGACCGCAAGCTTATCGACAAGCTGGCCCAGGCCTCCCAGGCCGGGGTGACGGTGGTGATGAACGTGCGGGGCATCTGCTGCCTGCGCCCCGGCCTGCCCGGCCTTACCGAGAACATCACCGTGTTCTCCATTGTGGGCCGCTATCTGGAGCACACCCGCATCTACCGCTTCGGCCGGGGGGAGGACGCCGACCTCTACATCTCCTCCGCCGACTTCATGACCCGCAACACCGAGCGCCGGGTGGAGATCGCCTGCCCCGTACTGGACCAGCAGGTCCGCCGGGCGGTGTTCCACATCATCGACGTGCTCCTCTCCGACAACGTCAAGACCCGATTCCTGGGCCCCGACGGACTGTGGTACCAGCGCAAGAGCGCCGACGAGCCCGTCTCCAGCCAGGACGTGTTCCTCCAGCAGGGCCTGGAGGGCTTCGGCCTTCCCGCCCAGCCTGCCCGGCCCGTCAAGCAGAAGAAGGGAAATCCCATCTCCCGTCTGCTGCACCGCTTCCGCTGAACAACATAAATGCCAGCCGCTTTCGGGCGGCTGGCATTTTTTCATTTTTTCCTGGTAAAAGCTGCTTTTCTGCGCCAGCGCTTTCTTGTCAGTTTTCCCCTTGGAAGGGGTGCCAGCGCTCCCCTGTTTTTTTCCCGCCCCATTTGCCCATACTGACAGCGGCGGCCTGATGGGCTGCCACATTTGGCAAGGGGGTGAAAATTTGAAGCAAACAAAACCATTTCTTTCCCGGCCCCTGGCTCTGTTTCTCAGCCTGTGCCTGGTGCTGGGGGCGTGGAGCCTGCCTGCCCGGGCCACTTCCGGCCCCGGTGAAGAGCCCTGCGTCCAGACCCTGGCCGCTCAGCTCCAGCCGGGGGACAAAGTTATTCCCCTGGGCAAAGCGGTGGGCATCAAGCTCTTCTCCCAGGGCGTGCTGGTGGTGGGCTTCTCCTCCATCCAGACCAGTACCGGGACCCGGGAGCCGGGAAAGGACAGCGGTCTGAAAACCGGTGACCTCATCACCCAGATCAACGGCCAGGAGGTCAACACCATTGAGACCGTCCAGGCCATGGTGAACCGCACCCAGGACCAGCCCCTGTCTCTGGCGGTGACCCGGGAGGGCAAAGCCCTGTCCCTCACCGCCCAGCCCGTGCAGTCGGACACGGGCAGCTACCAGTTGGGGGTCTGGCTGCGGGACTCCATGGCCGGCATCGGCACCCTGACCTTCTATGATCCGGACAGCGGCGTCTTTGCCGCTCTGGGCCACGGCATCAACGACACGGACACCGCCATGCTCATGCCCCTGGAGAGCGGCAGCATCATGAACGCCAGCGTCTCCGGGGTGAAAAAGGGGGCCAGCGGCGACCCGGGATGTCTCCAGGGTACCTTTGATCTCAAGCAGGACCTGGGCACCTTGTACGCCAACACCCAGCAGGGCATCTTTGGCCAGGTGGACGCGGGGACCTTCTCCCTCAGCGGACAGGCGGTGGAGGTGGCCTCCCGCCAGCAGGTGCACTCGGGCAAGGCGGTGATCCTGTCCAACATCGCCGGGGACCAGGTGGAGGAGTATGACATCGCGATCCTCACCATCTATCCCGAGAGCGCCGGAGAGACCCGCAACCTCATGCTCCGGGTCACCGACCAGCGCCTGTTGGACGCCACCGGCGGCATTGTGCAGGGCATGAGCGGCAGCCCCATCCTCCAGGACGGACGCCTGGTGGGCGCCGTGACCCACGTCCTCATCGACGACCCTCAGCGGGGCTACGGCATTTTGGCAGAAAACATGGTCCACTGCGCCAACAGCGCTCTGGCAGCCGCCTGATTTTTGGGAGAAACGGAGGGGAACCCCCTCCGTTTCTCCTGTTTTTCTTAAAATTTCCCCCTTGTGGGTCGATTTATGTCGAACTTTGTCGGAATTTTATCTTCCATTTTTTGGCAATTATGTCTTGCGTACGCTGTCTGATTATGATACATTTTACTTGACCGGTCCGGGTGCGCGCGGGTGGCCGGAGAGCAAGACAGGAAGGGGAGATCCGCAGAAATGGAAGAAAAGATCACGGTGTTGGCGGCCGACGCCAACGAGGAGTACCGGCATCAGTTTCTCCAGGCGCTGGGTACAGAGGAGGACCTGGCTGTCGTGGGAGAAACTGGGGATGGAGGAGAGCTGCTGGAACTGATCCAGCGCCTGCAGCCCCATGTGGTTGTGATGGAAATCGTACTGGGCAGCATCGACGGCATTGAGGTCCTGGAGCGCCTGGCGCAGATGGACCTGCTGCGCCGTCCCAAGATTCTTATTGTCTCCAGCTATGCCAGGGGCGGCATGGCTGATCTGGCCGCCTCTCTAGGGGCGGACCACTACATGTCCAAGCCCTGCCGGCCGGCCGCGGTATGCCAGCGCATCCGCCAGCTGGCCTGCTTTCCCGGGTCCGACTCATCCCGGGACCACGCTCCCAGTTTAGAGGCCACCGTCACCTCCATCATCCACGAGGTAGGTGTGCCCGCCCACATCAAGGGCTACCAGTACTTGCGGGAGGCCATTTTGCTGGCGGTGGATGACATGGATGTCATCAACGCAGTGACCAAGGTGCTCTATCCCGAGGTGGCCAAGCGCTTCGGCACCACCGCCTCCCGGGTAGAGCGTGCCATCCGCCACGCCATTGAGGTGGCCTGGGACCGGGGCGACCTGGAAACCCTGCAAAAGTATTTCGGTTATACTGTTTCAAATATCAAAGGAAAACCAACCAATTCTGAATTCATCGCCATGATCGCCGACCGTCTGCAGCTGCAGCGGCGGGAGGGCTGAACTTCTCCTCTGGCATTTTCCCTCGAATTTTGGTATACTGTTCCCGGGCGTTTGAAACCGCCCGCCGTACCAAATGAGGAGGGGTTTTATGACCATTCAATACACACCCAGAGGAGTCTGTTCCCGCAGCTTCACCATTCAGGTGGAGGACGGGATCATCCGGTCTGTTCTGGTCGTGGGCGGCTGTGACGGCAACCTGAAGGGGATCTCTTCCCTGCTGGAGGGCATGCCGGTGACCGAGGCGATCCGCCGCATGGAGGGAATCCGCTGCGGACGCAAGCCCACCTCTTGTCCCGATCAGCTGGCCCAGGCTTTAAAAACCGCGCTGTAACCCTGAAAAAAATGCGCCGCAGCAATGGCTGGGGCGCGGTTTTTTATTCTCATTTAACGGCGGCGGCGTCCGCTGTAGTGGCCCCGGCGTCCCACGCTTGCACTGGCGCGATAGCGGCGGCTCTTGCGGAACACCAGCACCCGCAGCAGCACCACGGCCACCACCACCAGCACCACGGCCAGCAGCAGCTTCACGCCGGAGTTCTGGAAGAACTCCACCACCTGGGCCTTGCGGTACAGCAGCTCCGAGCGCTCCACCGAGCTGTCCGCCACCAGATCCAGCACGCCGTAGACCTCACCCTCATAGCTCAGGGTCATGGTCCCCAGCACCTGGCCCTCAGTGACCGGGGCCTCCACGGTGTCGGAAAACAGGTTGATGGTGGTCTCCATGTTGTCCACGTCCACTTCCTTGGGCAGGGTGCGGGAGATGACGCCCTCCGGCTTCACCATGACCTGGTCGGTCTGGTCGGACAGGGTCACCTTCACGCTGGCCACAGGGGCGCTGTCCTGGGAGATGGTGGTGTGGTGGAAGTTGGCAAAGCCCCAGTCCAGCAGCTGGATGGTGTTATAGAACTGCCCCTTCTTCACCGTGCCGTCGGGCAGGGTCACGTCCTGGGCGTTCATGATGACAGAGATGAAGTAGTTGTCCCCGTCCTTGGCGGTCTCCACCAGGCACTCGCCGGCCTCGTCGGTGCTGCCCGTCTTGCCGCCGGTACCCTTGCTGTACAGGTAGCCCAGATACTTCCAGTTGGAGGTGAGGGCGTTGGTGTTGCGGATGGTGCGCTCCTCCGTGTGGAACTGGGTGGCGGGCAGGGTGTAGTTGGGGCTGGTCACGATGGCCTGGAACAGCTCGTACTCCATGGCGGCCTTCATGAACAGGGTGATGTCATAGGGCGTGGTGTAGTGCTCCGGATCATGGAAGCCGTGGGGGTTGGCAAAGTGGGTGTTCTGGCAGCCCAGCTCCTGGGCCCGCTGGTTCATCATCTCCACAAAGGTGGGGATGTCGCCCCCCACCGTCTCGGCCAGGATCTGGGCGGCCTCGTTGGCCGAGGGCAGCAGCAGGCAGTAGAGCAGCTGCTCCACCGTCAGGGTCTCCCCGGCCTGGATGTCCGCCGTGGAGCTGCCCTCAGGAATGGTGGTCGCCGACTGGGAGGCGGTCACCTGGGTCTGGGCGGAGAGCTCCCCCCGGTCGATGGCCTCCAGCGTCAGCAGGGCGGTCATCACCTTGGTGATACTGGCGGGATAGACCTTGTCATAGCCCCCCTTTTCGTAGAGCACCTCGTCGTAGTTGGCGTCCACCAGAATGGCGTTGGCGCAGCTGAGCTGGGGCTCTTCCAGGGCAAAGGCGGGCAGGGACAGCAGCTGGACCATCACCAGGACGGCCAGGAGAAGGGAGGGGAAGCGATATTTTTTCATGGGCAATTCTCCATATGTATGGTATAATATGTTCTTGAGGACGCTGTTCTCTTTTGACAGGCCGGCGCTGTTTTCCGGCGTTCCGGCCGGTTTTCTCCTGCGGCAGTGTCATAAATATTATTATAGCAAACCGGCGTTGGCGCCGCAAGCGTCAGGAGGCACAAAAATGGCAGGTCTTTCTCCCTATGAGCGGGGCGCGCTGCTGCTCACAGGCGCCTTTACCCTGTTTTCTCTGGGCTGGTTTTTCCGGGACCAGACGCAGCCCCAGCCCTATACGGTGACCACCGTCCAGTCTCCCCAGCAGGAGGCCACCGCCAGTACCCAGGACAGCCCGTCCGACTGGCCGGAAAGTCTGCTTTCCGGGGAGGTCATCGACTTGAACACCGCGGACCTGTACGACCTGGACCGCCTGCCCGGCATCGGCCCCACCAAGGCCCAGGCCATTTTGGACTACCGCGACCAGCAGGGGCCTTTTACTCAGGTGGACCAGCTGCTGGAGGTGTCGGGCATCGGCTCGGCCACCCTGGAGAGCCTGCGTCCCTATGTCACGGTATCATAACAAGGAGTTTTTATATGGCTAAGATTTTAGTGGTAGACGACGAGCGCGTGCTGGTCAAGGGGATCACCTTCAACTTGAAAAACGAGGGCTACCAGGTGGAGACCGGCTACGACGGCGAGGAGGCGGTGGAGCTGGCCCGGGAGGGCAAGTTCGACCTCATCATCCTGGACCTGATGATGCCCAAGATCGACGGGCTCCAGGCCTGCATACGCATCCGGGAATTTTCCAACGTGCCCATTATCATGCTCACCGCCCGCAGCGAGGACACCGACAAGATCATCGGCTTTGAGTGCGGCGCTGACGACTATATTACCAAGCCCTTCAACATCCTGGAGCTGAAGGCCCGGGTGCGGGCCCTGCTGCGCCGCTCCGGCGCCGCCGTGGAGCAGCGCTCCGCCGGAATGCTCACCGTGGGCCACATCCGCCTGGACCCCAACGAGCGCTCGGCCTGGAAGGACGGCAAGCAGGTGGAGCTCACCGCCAAGGAGTTTGACCTTATGGAGCTGCTCATGCGCAACCCCGGCCGGGTGTACAGCCGGGAAAACCTGCTCAACGTGGTGTGGGGCTATGAGTATATCGGGGACTACCGCACCGTGGACGTCCACGTGCGCCGCCTGCGGGAAAAGCTGGAGCTGGACCCCGCCAATCCCCAGTATATCCGCACCAAGTGGGGCGTGGGCTACTATCTCAGCAGCCGCGGAGGGGAGACAAAATGACCCCCGCCGCCCGGGAAGGAAACCAGGAGCGCAAGGGCGCCCAGAACGGCAAAATTCCCTTCTTCTCCCGCCTGCAGGTGAAGTACGCCATGAGCTACCTGGCCATTCTGGCGGTGGTGCTGGTGCTGCTGAACACCTATCCCCTTATCGCCTCCCAGAACCTGCTCTTCTCCTCCAAGCGGGACGCCCTGAAGAGCCAGACGGCGGTGATGGCCTCCGCCCTCATGGAGCTGGAGTCCCTCAACGCCGACCAGGTGACCCGCGTGATGAACATGCTGGACCGCAGCGGTCTCAGCCGCACCATCGTCACCGACCCCTCGGGCCTCATCCTCTATGACAGCCTGGACCACCCGGTCCAGGAGGACGGCCAGGAGGAGGAGTCCTCCACCCAGCAGGGCAGCAGCGAGGGGTACCAGTACGCCCTGTTTCAGGAGGTAGTCCAGGCCCTGGAGGGCAACGACGTGGTCTACTCCTACTACCGGGGGGGCTGCTTCTACTCCACCGCTGCCTGCCCCATTGTGTACCGGGGCATGATCATCGGCGCCATCTACCTCACCGAGTCCGACTCCACCCAGGGCGCCCTGCTCATGAACCTGCAGCAGAACCTGCGCTCCATCTCCCTGGTTCTGGTAGGCATCGCCCTGGCCATCAGTTTTCTGTTTTCCAAGGTGCTCACCTCCCGCATCGGGGCCCTGCTGGGGGCCATCCGCATTGTGGGCGAGGGAGAATACGGCCACCGTCTCCAGCCCGCAGGCAAAGACGAGCTGGCCCACCTGGCCGACGAGTTCAACCACCTCACCGACCGCCTGCAGACCACCGAGGAGGTCCGCCGCCGCTTTGTCTCCGACGCCTCTCACGAGCTGAAGACCCCCCTGGCCTCCATCCGCCTGCTGGCCGACTCCATCCTGCAAAACGACGAGATGGACCAGGAGACCATCCGGGACTTCGTCAGCGACATTGGGGAGGAGGCCGAGCGCCTGACCCGCATCACCGAGCATCTGCTGGCCCTCACCCGGCTGGACAGCCTGCCCGCGGGGGAGACCCATGTGGTGGACCTGGCGGGGGTGGCCCAGCGGGCAGTGAATATGCTCTCCCCCGTGGCCGAGGCCGCCGACGTCACCGTGGAGACCAGCCTGCACAGCGGCTGCACCATGCGCTGTACCGAGGACGACCTGTACCAGATCTGCTTCAATCTCATTGAAAACGCCATCAAATATAACTTCCCCGGGGGAAAAGTCTTTGTCTCCGTCCACCGGGACCGGGACCAGGTGCTCCTGGAGGTGGCCGACACCGGCGTGGGCATCCCCGAGGAGGAACTGCCCAAGGTGTTCAACCGCTTCTACCGGGTGGACAAGGCCCGCTCCCGCGCCGCGGGCGGCACGGGCCTGGGACTTTCCATCGTGCGGGACACGGTGCGCCGCCACGGCGGCTGGGTCACCGCCCAGCGCCGGGAGCCCCAGGGCAGCGTGTTCACCACCGGCTTCCCCTGCGAGACCCCCGAGGTAGGAGGTGAGGAGGAATGAAGCGACTCACCGCCCTGTTCCTGGCCCTGTGCCTTAGTCTGGTCCTGACCGGCTGCGGCGGCAGCGGCAGCAGCGGACGCTACCAGCTCTACTTCCGCGCTGACCCGGAGACCTCCCCCCACGGCTCCGCCCTGGCCTCCCAGCGCTACCAGGGCAAGGGGACGCCCACGGTGGATGACCTGTGTCAGGCCCTGTTTTCCGGCCCCACCGAAAAGGGGCTGGTCTCCCCCTTTCCCCAGGGGGTGACCCTGCAGAACTGGTCTTTGGAGGACGGGCTGCTCACCCTGGACCTGTCCGAGCAGTACGGCGGCCTGGCCGACGTCTCCCTCACCCTGGCCGACTACTGTCTGGTGCTCACCCTCAGCCAGCTGGAGGGGGTGGAGGCGGTGCAGATCCAGTCCGCCGGCCACACCTACCACTCCCGCAGCCACCAGTCCCTCACCGCCGGGGAGGCTCTGCTGGACCCGGACCTCACCCCATCCGCCTCTTGACAAACGGGGGAAATCCCGCTACCCTTAATACATTATCGAGGCAAATTGCGAAAGTGCCTGTCTCCAGGCGCAAATGACAGAAAGAAGGAATTCCCATGAGCAACTACCAGATCGCCACCGACTGCCTCCACGCGGGCTACCGCCCCGGCAACGGCGAACCCCGCAACTTCCCCATCGTCCAGTCCACCACCTTCCGGTATGAGACCAGCCAGGAGATGGGCAAGCTGTTTGACCTGGAGGCCAGCGGCTACTTCTACACCCGCCTGCAGAACCCCACCAACGACACCGTGGCTGCCAAGATCTGCGCCCTGGAGGGGGGCAGCGCCGCCATGCTGCTTTCTTCCGGTCAGGCGGCCAACTTCTATGCCGTGTTCAACATCGCCGGCTGCGGCGACCACATCATCTCCTCCTCCTCCATCTACGGCGGCACCTACAACCTGTTCGCCGTGACCATGAAGCGCATGGGCATCGAGTTCACCTTTGTGGACCCCGAGTGCAGCGAGGAGGAGCTCAACGCCGCCTTCCGTCCCAACACCAAGGCCGTCTTTGGCGAGACCATCGCCAACCCCGCCCTCACCGTGCTGGACATTGAGAAGTTCGCCAAGGCGGCCCACGCCCACGGCGTGCCCCTCATTGTGGACAACACCTTTGCCACCCCCGTGAACTGCCGTCCCTTCGAGTGGGGCTGCGACATCGTCACCCACTCCACCACCAAGTACATGGACGGCCACGCCCTCACCGTGGGCGGCGCCATTGTGGACAGCGGCAACTTCGACTGGAACGCCCACGCCGACAAGTTCCCCGGTCTCACCACCCCCGACGAAAGCTACCACGGCGTCACCTACACCGAGCGCTTCGGTCTGGGCGGAGCCTACATCACCAAGGCTACCGTGCAGCTCATGCGGGACCTGGGCTCCATCCCCTCCCCCAACAACTGCTTCCTGCTGAACATCGGCCTGGAGACCCTGCCCCTGCGCATGAAGAAGCACTGTGAGAACGCTCAGGCTGTGGCCGAGTACCTGCAGAGCCACGAGAAGATCGCCTGGGTCCAGTACGCCGGTCTGCCCGGTGACAAGTACCACGAGCGCGCCCAGAAGTATATGCCGGGCGGCACCTGCGGCGTGGTGGTCTTCGGCGTGAAGGGCGGACGTCAGGCCGCCGAGAAGTTCATGGCCGGACTGAAGCTGGCCTCCATCGCCACCCACGTGGCCGACGCCAAGACCTGTGTGCTCCACCCCGCCTCCTCCACTCACCGCCAGATGAACGACGAGGAGCTGCGGGCCGCCGGTGTGGCCCCCGACCTGGTGCGCTTCTCCGTGGGCATCGAGGACGCCCGGGACATCCTGGCCGACCTGGAGCAGGCTCTGGCCAACGTGTAATTTCATTTTGTTTGCACCGCGGACCCGGACGGAATACCGCCCGGGTCCCTCTTTAAGGAGGATTCTATGGCAAGTGAAACCGTTCTGCTGTATAACTGCGGCGGCCCGGAGTGGAGCCGCCTGAGACAGGTCCTGATGATGCTGCGCCTGCGCATGCGCCCGGTGGAAGCCGACCAGTATGGTCTGACCCTCCAGCAGCTGCTGGAGCAGCAGGAGGCGCGCATCCCCGTGGAGGAGGAGTTCCACGATCCCATGCTGGTGTTCTGCGGCCTGTCCTCCGCCAAACTGGAGCAGCTGCTCACCGCCATGCGCCGGGCCTCCCTGCCCCCCATCCCCCTGAAGGCCATCCTTACCACCACCAACCGGGACTGGACCTCCCAGCAGCTGTGGCAGGAGCTGCGCCGGGAGCACGAGGCCATGATGCAGCAGCGGGGCGGGAAAAAATAAGAGAAGTTTCCGCTCTTTCGGGAAAAACCCGTTGACAAACGTATCTTGTAACAGTATAATAATAAGGCGGTTTTCAATAGACCGCCTGTTTGCGGCTGTGCTGGAATTGGTAGACTGGCAAGCTTGAGGTGCTTGTGTCCGGACGGGCGTACGGGTTCGACTCCCGTCAGCCGCACCAGTGGAAAAGACGACTTGTTTCGACAAGTCGTCTTTTCTTTGGCTTTATTTCTAAGTACTGAGAGAGAGAAGGAGGCATATCATGAGCCAAAGCAAGCCCGCGGAAAACAAGATGGGCAGCATGCCGGTAAATAAACTGCTGCTGAACATGTCCATCCCCATTATGATCTCCATGCTGGTTCAGGCGCTGTACAACGTGGTAGACAGCATCTTCGTCGCCCAGCTCAGCGAGGACGCCCTGAACGCAGTATCCCTGGCTTTCCCCATTCAGAACCTGATGATCTCCGTTGCCGTGGGCACCGGCGTCGGTATCAACGCCCTGCTCAGCAAGAGCTTGGGCGAGAAGCGCCAGGACCGGGCCAATGCCGCTGCCATGAACGGCCTGTTTCTGGCCGCTGCCAGCTATGTGGTATTTATGCTTATCGGCCTGACCTGCTCCCATCTGTTCTTTTCCATCCAGACGGACAAGCAGGCCATTGTGGACTACGGCTCCAGCTACATGTTCATTGTCTGCGTGATGTCCATGGGTCTGTTCTTCCAGATCACCTTTGAGCGCATCCTCCAGGCCACCGGCCGCACCCTGTACACCATGTTCACCCAGGCCCTGGGCGCCATCATCAACATCGTGCTGGACCCCATCCTGATCTTTGGTCTGTGCGGCCTGCCCCGCATGGAGGTGGCTGGCGCCGCCCTGGCCACTGTGCTGGGCCAGATCATCGCCGCCATCGTCTCCGTCTTTATCAACATCTCCCACAACCCCGACGTGCAGCTGAGCCTGAAGGGCTTCCGTCCCAATGGTGACATCATCTCCCGCATCTACGCCGTGGGTGTGCCCTCCATCATCATGTCCTCCATCGGCTCGGTGATGGTGTTCGGCATGAACAAGATCCTCATCGCCTTCACCACTACCGCCACCGCGGTGTTCGGCGTGTACTTCAAGCTCCAATCCTTCATCTTCATGCCCGTTTTCGGTCTGAACAACGGCATGGTGCCCATTGTGGCCTATAACTACGGCGCCCGCCGTCCCGACCGCATCAAGCACACCATCAAGCTCAGCGTCATCTACGCTGTGAGCATCATGTTCATCGGTCTGCTGGTGTTCCAGTTCGCCCCTCAGGTGATGCTGGACCTCTTCCGCTCTCAGGAGGACAGCAGCAGCAGCAACATGCTCACCATCGGTGTGCCCGCCCTGCGCATCATTTCCCTGAGCTTCCTGTTCGCCGGCTACGCCATCGTCTGCTCCTCCGTGTTCCAGGCCCTGGGCCACGGCGTGCTCAGCCTCATCGTGTCGGTGGTGCGCCAGCTACTGGTGCTGCTGCCGGTGGCCTTCCTCCTCTCCCGTCTGGGCGAGCTGTCCCTGGTGTGGTGGGCCTTCCCCATCGCCGAGCTGTTCTCCCTGGGACTTTCCACCGTGTTCCTCATGCGGGTGTTCCGCAAAGAGATCGCCCCCCTTTCCCAGGCACAATAATAAAATGCCCTCTTCCCACCGGGAAGAGGGCATTTTTTATGGTTTGAACAGGTCCGCCAGGGACTGGGAGAAGGGCGGGCGGCAGATGCCCTTCTCGGTGATAATGGCGGCAATGAGCTCATGGGGCGTCACGTCAAAGGCGGGGTTATAGCACTTCACCCCGGCGGGAGCCTGGGGCTGGGCGTAGAACTTGCTGCGCAGCTCCTCCCCGTCCCGCTCCTCAATGGGGATGTGCTCCCCGTCAGGGCAGCTCAGGTCGATGGTGGAGGTGGGCCCCAGGACATAGAAGGGGATGCCGTAGTGCCGGGCCAGAATGGCCACGCCGCTGGTGCCGATCTTGTTGGCCACATCTCCATTGGCGGCCACCCGGTCGCAGCCCACCATGCAGGCCTGGACCCAGCCGTTTCGCATCACCATGGAGGCCATGTTGTCGCAGATGAGGGTGACATCCACCCCCGCCCGCTGCAGTTCCCAGGCGGTGAGGCGGGCCCCCTGGAGCAGGGGCCGGGTCTCGTCGGCAAACACTTTTAGGGGAAATCCCCGCTCCGCCGCCAGGTGGAAGGGGCCCTGTCCGGTGCCGTAGCGGGAGGTGGCCAAAGGCCCGGCGTTGCAGTGGGTGAGCACCCCGTCCCCTGGATGGAGCAGACTCAGGCCGTACTCCGAAATTTTCAGGCACATCTCCATGTCCTCCCGGTGGATGGCCCGGGCCTCCTCCTCCAGCCGGTCCAGCAGGTCGGGAAGGGACATTCCCGTCCCCGCCCGCAGCACGTCCAGCATCCGGTCCACCGCCCAGGCCAGGTTCACCGCCGTGGGCCGGGACCGTTTCAGCACCGCGCCTTGCTCCTCCATGCGCCGCAGCAGGTCGGCATAGGCGTTCTCCTCTCCCTGGCGGGCCAGGGCGGCCATGCAGTACCCCGCGCAGATGCCGATGGCGGGGGCGCCCCGCACCCGCAGGGCGGCGATGGCCTCCACCATCTCCTCCAGGCTGGTGAGAGTACGGTAGGTCACCGCGCCGGGCAGCAGGGTCTGGTCCAGAATGACCACCGAGGTTTTGTCCTCTCCCAGGCGCACGTTTTCCAAATGAGTGTCAGTCAAGGTGTTCCTCTCCTTCCCTTCGGGGCCGGGCCAGGGCCTCATACCGCCCCGACAATCCCTTCAGAGCGGCCACCTGGGTCTCATCCAGGGGCACGCCGCCCCCCAGCTGCTCCACCATGGCGTAGATCTTGGCCGTCTGCTCCACCGTCTCCATGGCGTCAAAGGCGCTCCACAGGTCCGCTCCCCAGGTGAGGGCCCCGTGGTTTGCCAGCAGCAGGGCGCTGTGGTCCTTCAGATAGGGTTCCACGCTGCGGGGCACCTCGGGAGTGGAGGGCAGGGCGAAGGGGGCCACCGGCACCTCCCCCAGGCCGCTCACCGTCTCCGTGAGGTAAGGCGTGGACAGGGGGCGGCGGCAGATGGCCCAGGCGGTGGCGGCGGGGGGATGGGCATGGACCACGGCGTTCACGTCGGGGCGGGCGGCGTACACCGCCCAGTGCATGGCCCCCTCGGAGGAGGGCCAGCGCTCCCCCTCCAGCACCGCTCCTTCCCCATTGCACACCACCAGCATCTCCGGGGTCAGGCGGCCCTTGCTCACCCCCGAGGGGGTGATGAGAAAGCGGTCCTCCCCCAGACGCAGGGACACGTTTCCGTCGTGGCCCACCACATAGCCCCGGTCATAGAGGGCCCGGCATACCTGGCACAGCTGGGATTTGGCAAGGGCCAGGGCGCTGTCCGCGCCCTGGCCCTTCATCTTCCCGCTCACAGGAAAATCTTGCTGGGGGCCCGCCGTCCGGCGTACTGGTCCTCCAGCTCGTGCTGGTGGTAGAGGTAGCCCTCGTGGTCAAAATACTTGGCCCCCATGGGACACTTCTTCACGCAGGCGCAGCACTTGATGCACTTGCCCACCACGTTGGACACATCCTCGGGGTCGATGGAGCCCATGGGGCACAGCCGGGCACACAGGCCGCACTTGACGCACTTGTCGGGGTCGGTCTTGGGCTTGGCCTTCAAGAAGTCCTTGATGGGCTCGCCGTGGCGGTCCCGGGGGGTGTAGTAGGGACGGATGGGGTCGCAGCCCTCCACCTCCACAGGCTGCTGGGGAGCCTCAGCCAGCTCCTTCACCTTCTGGGTGGCCTTCTGGGCCAGCTCCTCCACCAGAGCCATGTCCTCGGCGTCGGGGCGGCCAGCGCCCAGAATCTTGGAGAAGGAGTGCTCACCCACAAAGGCGCCTGCGGCCACGGGGTGGAAGCCGTTGTCGCGCATCACGTTGCGCAGCTCCATGAGGCCGTCGTCAAAGTTGCGGTTGCCGTAGAGCACCACGGGCACGGCCAGGGCGCCGTTGCCCTTCACCTTGTCCCGAACGTAGGGCAGCAGCAGGTTGGGCACACGCCCAGCATACACGGGCACACCCATAACCACCAGGTCCTCGGGACCAAAGGCCAGCTCATCCTCCCGGTCCTTGGGCAGGTTAAAGCAGAACTTCTTCTCCTCCGCTCCCAGCTGCCCGGCCATGGTCTTGGCCACGGCGGTGACCACCTTTTCCGTGGTTCCGGTGCCGCTGAAATAGACGGCCCAGACAGTCTTGATCTCCATACCATAATCCTCCTCAAATTGTTTCCTTATTTCACGCGGAGAGGAATTCCTCACTCCTCCGCGGTACAGGACCACACCCGGGTCTCCCCGATATAGCGCCCCTTCAGCTCCCCCAGGCGAACCATGTGGGGGGCCGCCAGATGGGTCTTTTGGGCCTGGCTGTCCCGCCAGCGCTCCACCAGCAAAATCTGGTCGGGCTGCTCCCAGGACAGGTAGTAGTCGTAGCCCAGGCAGCCGTCCTCCTTCCGGATGGTCTCCAGAAGGCCGGCTTCCCGGACCGCCTGCAAAAATGTCTCCGCCTTGCCGGGCAGGGCGGTATAGGTCACATGAAACAGCACCATGATAGGTTCCTCCTCAGCGGTTCTGCATCCGCCGGAAATCCAGATAGCCCTCTAAAATCAAAGAGGCGGCCACTGCGTCCACGGTCTTCTTCCGCTTCTTGGCGTTTTTGCCCCCCTCAAAGAGGATGCGGTGGGCGTCCACCGTGGTACGCCGCTCGTCCCACAGCACGGGCTTGAGACCGGTGGCCCCCTCCACCCGCTGGGCAAACTCCCGGTACAGCTGGGCCCGGGGGCCCTCGGTGCCGTCCATGTTCCTGGGAAATCCCATGACCACCTCGTCCACCTGGTTTTCCCGCACCAGCCGCGCCAGCTCCTCCAGCACCACCTCCGCCTTCCGGCTGTGGATGGTGGTGGCCGTCCCCGCCAGCAGACCGGTGGGGTCGGAAATAGCGACCCCGGTGTGGGCGTCGCCGTAATCAATGGCCATGATTCGCATGGACCAGCCTCCCTTCTGTATCTGGTACTACTATACAGGAAATCCCCCGCAATTACAAGATTACAAGGGAATTCTCCCTAAAGATGGGAAAACCCCGCCGCCGCGTTGTCAGAGGCAGCAAGGTATGGTACACTATTGCCGGGTGATATGATGATACGCATTCAAAATATTCCGCTGCCCATTGGCGGCGATTTAGAACAGCTGCGCCGCCGGGCCGCCCGCACTTTGGGGGTGCGCCCCGGCGCCATTGACCAGCTGACCCTGGTCCGGCAGTCCATTGACGCCCGGCGCAAGCAGGGCGTGCACTACGTCTACACCGTGGACCTGTCCATGAAGGGGGAGCGGCAGGCGGTGGAGCGCTGCGGCAAGGGCAACGTGACCCTGGTCTCCCCCAAGCCCTATGTCTTTCCCGGCGTGAGTCCCCAGGGGGCCAAGCGCCCGGTGGTGGTGGGCATGGGCCCGGCGGGGCTGTTTGCCGCCCTGTTTCTGGCTCGCAACGGCCTGCCCTGTGTGGTGCTGGAGCGGGGCCGGGACGTGGACGCCCGCACCGCCGACGTGGAGCACTACTGGTCCACGGGAGCCCTGGACCCCACCTCCAACGTACAGTTTGGCGAGGGAGGCGCGGGCACCTTCTCCGACGGCAAACTCACCACCGGGACCCACGACCCCCGCATCTCGGCGGTGATGGACACCCTGGTGGCCGCCGGAGCCCCCGAGGACGTAAAGTGGTCCCACCGTCCCCACGTGGGCACCGACATCCTGCGCCAGGTGGTAAAAACCATCCGCCAGGAGCTCATCTCCCTGGGCTGCGAGGTGCGCTTTGAGCACCAGCTCACCGGGCTCATCCGGGAGGGGGACCGTCTCACCGGTGTCCGGGTCCGCTCCCCCCAGGAGGACTACACTCTGCCCTGCGACGCCCTGGTGCTGGCCCCCGGCCACTCCGCCCGGGACACCTTCCAGATGCTGCTGGAGACCGGGGTGCCCATGGAGCAAAAAAACTTCGCCATCGGCGTGCGCATTGAGCAGAGCCAGCAGGCCATCTCCCAGGCCCAGTACGGCCCCGCCTGGGACCAGCTGCCCCCCTCGGACTACAAGCTGGCCTGCCATCTGCCCTCGGGCCGCTCCGCCTTTACCTTCTGCGTCTGCCCCGGCGGCCAGGTGGTGGCCTCGGCCTCCGCCCCCGGCCAGGTGGTGACCAACGGCATGAGCCTGCGGGCCCGGGACGGGGCCAACATCAACGGCGGCTTCCTGGTGGGGGTGGGCCCGGAGGATTTCCCCGGCACCGATCCCCTGGCTGGCGTGCGCTTCCAGGAGCAGTGGGAGCAGGCCGCCTTCCGCGTGGGCGGGGAATCCGCCTTTGCTCCCGCCCAGCTGGTGGGAGATTTCCTGCAGAACGTCCCCTCCCAGGGCCCGGGGGCCATTCTCCCCACCTACCGCCCCGGGGTGACCTGGACGCGCCTGGAGGAGTGTCTCCCCGGCTACGTCACTGACACTCTGCGGGAGAGCCTGCCCCTCATGGACCGGAAGCTGCGGGGCTTTGCCGCCCCGGAGGGCGTCCTCACCGGAGTGGAGACCCGGTCCTCCTCCCCCGTGCGCATCCTGCGGGATGAACACCTCCAGTCCGCCCTGCGAGGGCTGTATCCCTGCGGCGAAGGTGCGGGCTACGCCGGCGGCATCGTCTCCGCCGCCGTGGACGGTATCCGCGTGGCTGAAGCCGTGGCGCGGGGCTGAACTCCACTTCTGAAATAACACAAAAACAGCGTCCTTTCATGGGATTCTCCCATGAAAAGGGCGCTGTTTTTAACTCATAGGCTGAAAATGTCCGGGGATCTGATCCCCTTCCACCTGGGGCTGAACGGGGAGCAGGCTGCACTTCACCTCGGTGGCCTTTCCCACCAAGGTTTCCTGATAGGCCCGCAAAATGCGGTCCAGCACCTTGATGCCGTTCTCGTAGCTGGCCGTGGGCAGCAGGATGAGATACTGGGCGGTGCTGAAGCGGGTAAAGGAATCCCCCGCCCGCAGCTTGTTTTGAATGGTGCCCCGCAGCTCTTCCATGGCCCGGGCACATCGCTCTGTTTCCAGGCGCTGTCCGTTTTCGTCCAGCACGGTGACCATGGCCAGCTGGACCACCTGCCCGTTGCGCATGGCGCTTCGGGCCGCCAGCTGATAAATGTCCTGAAAGACGCCGTACTCGCAGAAAAACGCGCCTCTGGGCCGGTCCTCCAGCAGCTTTTCCCGCACCACCCCCAGGTCCAGCTCCATGCTCATATCCGCCTTGGCCAGCTGGCGGTACAGCTGCGTCAGCTCCTCCGAGGGGGACACGCCCAGCTGATCCATCAGCATGGAGGTGATCTCATGGTAGTGCTGCATAGCCGCCTGCTGCTGGCCGGTGCCTGCCATGGCCTGCATCAGCATCAGATGACAGTTCTCGTCAAAGGGGTCCACACTGATGGCGGCCCGGCAGACCTGGATGACCCGGTCGAACTCCTGCCGCTCCAAAAGGGACTGCGCCGTATCCACACAGAGCTTTAAAAACTTGGTGTGGTAAAAGGTACGCATGGATACCGCCCAGGGACTGCCCGCGGCACTGGGCAGAAAGTCTCCTTTGTAGATCTCGATGGCCTTTCTGGCAGCCTCCAGATCTCCTGCCTCCCCCTGTTCACACAGGCGGTCAAACCGCTCCGTGTCTACGTCCAGCACCAGCTCCCTATTCCAGCTGTAAACGCCCCGGCGGTACAGCAGCACCTGCTTTCCATCGGGGAAACCCAGACGCTCCAGCATCAAACGCCCCCGGTGAAGCAAGGTTTTCAGCGTGTTTACGGGATTGGAGCTCTCCGAGTCGCCCCACAGGGCCTCGATCAGCTCGTCCTGGCTGACGTCCCGGTCATGAAAGGCGGCCAGGTACTGCAAAAAGGTCCACAGCCGCTTGGATGTACTGTCCTGTTCCGTGAGCAGATATTCCTGGCCCCGGAACTTCCTGCGCAGAGAAAACGCGCCAAACAGGGATACTTTCACACACATCTCCCGATCCACCGCGCTCTCCCCCTTTCTGCGGCGTCCTTTTTCCAGGAATCTTCTTTTTCTGTATCATTTTAGCACACGGGTGGGGAAACAGCAAGGGTCTGATTTTCTTTTTACGCAATCTTGATTTGTAACCAACGCGAAACCTTTTTTGTGTATGATAATTCAAAAGACCCCTTGTATCAATCCGCCCGACGATGTGAGGTAACTTGTATGGAGTATGCTTCTACCGGCTTTTACCCCCGCTTCCGCAACACCTGTGTGATCACGGTCACCTCTTATACGGATAAGCTGATGCGGGGATATCTGTATTCGCCGCAGCTGGAACGCTCCATCCCCTTTGAGAACCTGATGCAGCTCTTTCTGCTGTTGGAGGACCTGATGAACCACGCCAACCTCCCCCAGCGCACCATGGAGCTGCGGATGTTCCCGACGGAGGAGGACGCCCGCGCCCTGCGGGAGCGTCCCATGCCCTCCGGCCACCGGAACACCCTGGCCAGCTTCAGCGTCACTGTTCTCTTTCGTCAGAACGCCAGCTGGCAGGGCAATGTGATCTGGAACGAGCGCCAAATGGAATCCCACTTCCGCAGCGCTTTGGAGCTGGCCTCCCTCATGGACGGGGCCCTGTCCCAGGTCCTGCGGGAGGACTCTGTCCTTTAACTGTTAAAAAGACGGCGGTGACGCCGTCTTTTTTCTGTCCAGGCAAAAAACAGAGAGCCGAAACCGGCTCTCTGTTTTTTATGTTCCTACATTCATGGAGCACCGCACCGTGAAGCGCTGCTGGCCTCCGAAGGTACAGGTGAACAGGGTCAGATCCCAGTCCCCCTCCTTCATGGCCTCCACGTCCATGCCGTCAATGACCTGAGTGGCCTGGACGGTGTAATGCCACACATTGCCGTCGGCATCGGTAAATCGGATCTCATCCCCGATGGACAGCTTGGACAGCCCCGCCAAATGGGAGCGGTAGTTGTGCCCCGCGATAATCATGCCATCGTGGAGGTTGCCCTCGTAGAGGCAGGGGGAGTAGCGCAGCAGGCTGTCGCTCCAGGTCCCCTGTACGGGAAGGACACGGCCCAGGGCGGGAATCTCCAGCACACCGATATAGTCCAGGTTGGCCCACTTCAAGGTGGTCATCACAGGCTGTTCCTCCGGCAGGATCAGCTGTTCGCTCTCCTGCCGGTCCGGGATCATCTCCTGCAGAGCGGCCACTCCGTCCTCCGCCGCCCGGGCGGCCCGCTGCTCGTCCCAGATGTTGTATCCGGTAAGACATAGGGCTGCGGCCAGGCACAGAGAACCAAGGGCAATGAGAAAGGTACCGCGCTTACTCATGGTTCTTCTTCCGGCGCAGATCCAGCCAGCCCAGGGAGAACAGCAGGATACCGGCAATGGTCAGCACCTGCACAGGCCACCACAGGGTGCCCGTCTGGGGCAGGCCGGTTCCGGGCACGTCAGGGTCCTCAATGTCCACGGGGGGCACATCGGGATCGCCGGGATCGGTTCCGTCTCCATCGCCGTCGCCGTCACCGGGGCCGGGGTCCAGAGGGGTATCGGGCTCATCGATATCCTCTTCGGCGGTGTTGGTCACGGTAAAGGTCTTGCCCGTCTGATCCACGCTCACGGTGAAGCCTTCGGGCACGTCCACCTCAACCACCTGCCAGGTGCCGGAGCTGGGCAGACCGGTCCAGCTGTGCTTCCAGTTATTGGAGGCGCTGAGGGTGGTCTCGTTATACACCTTGCCGTTGTGCAGCAGCTGCACGGTCACCGAGCTGGGCTGCTCCACTTCGCTCTCTTCGGGAATCTCCCACTCCTTCACCACGGTATAGGAGGTGGTGGTGGAAGGGGGATCATAGTCGGTCTGCATCTTACCGGCAGCGTTCACGTCATACTGCCAGTTGTCCTCCTTGTCCAGATGGGGCAGGGCCACCAGGAAGGTCTGGGGGATATAGGTGTAACGGCCCACCTCGTAGGCCTCGCCCATGACCAGATACATGCCGGGCTTGAGGTTCCCGTCCTTGCCGAAGGACACCTGACCGTTTTCATCGGTGGTCAGGGTCTCCACAGGCTTAGGAGGATCGACCTTCTCGTCCTCCTTGTCCCGCAGGATCAGGCCCTCCAGGGTGGAGGTCATGAGCTCCCAGTTCACCTGGTTCTCCGCCACCGTTCCGTCCTCATTGGTCACAGCCCAATAGGGGGCGTAGATGTCGAAGTGGAACTCATCCTCATAGGCCGCCTTGAACTCCTCCGTGGGGGTAAAGCGCACCGCGTCGCTCATGTCGTAGACCTTGTACAGCTCCAGGGTCATGCCCTTCACGGGGGTATCATCGTCTTTGTAGGTCAAGTTCAGCTTCACCGGCTGCTCCGTGTCCACCCGGCTGTAGGCCCCCGCGGGCACCGCCAGCATGGAGACGCACAGCACCACAGCCATCAGGCTAGCGATCCATTTTCTGATCGTCGTCACCAGAATTACCACCTTTCTTTGCCTTTGTTTCCTTGGGTTTCTTCCCATCTCTCCGGGAGGACTTTTTTCCTTTTCCTCCCCACAGCAGCCACCCCAGCAGCAGCAGCAAAATAGGCACCGCTACCAGAGGGGCAATGATGATCGGTTCGATTTGCAGGGCTTCCGCCGACACCTGGACGTACAGCAGATCTGCCGGGGTCTCCACCCGGTGTCCCCGGACGAGCATCCGGTGGGTGTTGATGCCGTAGGGCGTGCAGGTGACCAGAGTGCAGTAGTCCTTGCCCTCCTCAATGTTCAGGGCCTCCATGTCCTCAGGCTCCACAATGAGGATCTGGTCCACCTCATAGGTGCAGGTCTCATTGAGGATGTGCACGTGGAACAGGTCTCCCTCCACCAGCTTGTCGAGGTGGGTAAACAGGGTGGCCGAGGGCAGGCCCCGGTGGCCGGTGAGCACCGCGTGGGTGCTCTCTCCGCCGATGGGGAGGGAGGTGCCCTCCATGGTGCCCACGCCAACCTGAAGCACCGCTTCGCTGGTGCCCAGATAGATGGGCAGGGAGGCTTTGATGGTTGGGATCTCGATGTAGCCCACTGCGCCGCCGGTGGAGCCCAGCAGGGATAGGTATTCCGCCTCCTCCTCGTCGGAGAAGACGAACCGGGTCTCGTGGCCCACCAGAGACTGGTTGTAGGCCTGGGCCTGGGCCAGCAGGGCATCGTATTCCTCCTGGTCCATGTTGTTCACTGCTTCCACGTAGCTGGCAATGGCCCGGCTTTGGTGGAAGGAGTTCCAGTAGTCGCTGACCACGGGGTACAACATCAAGGAGAGGCCTATGACAAAAATAATAATGAGAACAAGGGTGGATTTGCTGATTTTCTTCATAGGTATCTCCTCACTGTCGTACCGCCGGGGGCGGGGAATCAAGGCCCCGCCCCCGGGGCCCCGGGGGGGGTCAGCCCTCCCGGGGGAGACAGGCCGCGGGCGTCAGACGCGCCGCGTAAATGTTAAGTAGAGTTGCGGACGTGGTGTTTTAAGGTTAGCCCTCCACGTCGTGGACGCGCTTCTTGGTCACCAGCAGGATGGCAGCGCCGACAACCAGCACACCGCCCAGGGTGTAGAAGATGGTGGTACCCATGCCGCCGGTGCTGGGCAGCTCGGTGCCAGTCTGGTTCAGGACCTCGATAGTAGTAGTACCCTTACCGTCCTGCTTCATGGTACCATCAGCAGCAATTTCCACCTTAACATCATTGGCTAGAACATTGTAGCCATCGGGGGCAACAGTTTCCTTCAGATAATAGATGTCAGCATCAAGACCGAAAATGGTAAATTCACCATCCGCAGGAGACTTGAACGTAGTTCTTCCAGTCTCACTGCCCTTCTCAGTCCAACCAGTGATGGTATATACATCATTCACAGCTTCACTAGCAATCGCATACTGAACGGTACCATCCTCAATGCTACCCTTGTAGAGAACAAACTCAGCCTCGCCCAGGCCCTGCTTATTATCCTCAACCATGGTGTACTTGTAGACATCCATCTTAAAAGTCTTGCTGGTGGTAGAAGATTCCACAGTAGTATGAGTATCACCATAGCTCAGGGTGGCAGTGTTCTTGTAAGCAGTATTGGCTACCACGCCAGTGTCGGCAAACGTTGCGGTATAAGTAACGACGATAACATCGTCCTTCTTCAGAGTATCACAGAAGGCCTTAGTAAACACCACTTGGAAGTCCTCGGAACCAATATCAGAGGTCTTCACCGTATAGTTCGCATTGCTATCATTGGTAACGGGGGTACCATTCAGTGTTACGCCAGTTACACTCCCGAAAACCAACTGAGGATCCATAGTATCATGCAGGACATAATTCTGAGCGCCGGGTTTATTAGTATCGATGGAAGAATCATCCTCGGTACCAGTATTCTTGCCGCCGGGAACAGTAATAGTAGCCTGGAAGGTCAGAGTCTCATAGATATCAGCGGTGTTAGCGCTTTCATAGGTATTGCTCGAATCCTCATGGACCTTCTTCACCAGAGTGGGCTCACCGTTCTTCTCATAAACGATAACCTCATTGTTGGTGGTATCCAGAGCGCAGAGAGAACCAACGGAGGAGTCGATCAGATAATATCCCAACGCCAGGTCAGTATAAGTGGTTTCACCCGTGCCATTGTTAGGAATCTGATGCTCCTTCGCATACGCCAGCGCAAGCTGGGCAAAGGCCTGGACATCTGCACGCTCCACCCAAGTCACATAGCCCTGAGCATCAATGCTCACATAAACGTCTTTGATGGATCCCTGAGCAAAGAAATCCGCCCAAGCAGTGTTCACCTTGTAGGCATATGCACCACTCTGACTATTGTAGCTCTCCAGATCCAGCAGTCGGTAAATGGTGTAAGTGGCATCCTCAACCGGATTCTGAATGGTGATGGTGCCTTTTACGCCGGTAGTCGGGTCATTTGTTCCACTTGTTGCTTCATCGGCAAAGCCGGGGACGGCCAGGGCCAGGGCCAGGACCAGAACGAGGACCAGGCTCAGCAATTTCTTTGTGTACTTCATTACAATAACTCCTTTCATTCCTTTACACAAGTGTTTTGCTTACAAATTTTAGGATTATTTGCGCCGGCGTGGGCGCTGGAGGTGACTCACACGGCGTCGCTACCCTCCTTTCGACGCCGCTGCACCAGCAGCATTCCCGCGCCAAGAGTTAACAGGGTTCCCAGGGCCAGGAACGGGGTGGTTCCCATTCCGCCCGTGCTGGGCAGCACCGCACCGGTGGTGTTGGTGCAAATAACTACAGGATCTTCAGAAATTGGCTTGGTGGTAATAGAAGCAGTCTTACTATCGTTCGTCGTAGCAGTATCGCCGCTCCAACTCACCGCGTAGCCATCGGTAGTGGTTTCGGTGATCGTCGCCTGAGCCGCCGCGGGCAGGCCGTCAATCTTGAGCGTGGCTCCCGCCGGGACGTAAACTGTAGCCTTGCCATCAGAGAATCTCACACTGGTGGGCTGACTGCCGCCCGGCCAAGTCACACCATCCGGCACCTCGGTGTAGGTCACGGCAGGTGTCCCTGTGAAATCGCTGCTGTTCAGCACCACATCAAAGGTAAACACCGCATTGCTCTGATAGTCGGGGTTACCGTTGTATGTCACCTGTTTTGTAATACTCAAGCTGCCAGCCAAACTGTTGGTGAAAGGAAGGGTTGTGTTCTCAGGCCAGATAAAGGTTGTGTCCTTGGCACCATTCTTGCTGTACTTGGTCACATCGGTCACACTGGCTGTCTTAGGTGTACCAGCTTCAACCTTCACCTCTACAATATAGTAACTCTCGTCGTAGCTGATGGTCGCATCGGTTCCTTTCTGCTCAGAAACCTTGTAGTAATAGGTACCGGAGCTTTCGTTATTTTTGAAGCCGAAGTATACCGCTCCGAGCACTTCATTGCTACTGTTGACTGTAAGAGTCGCACCAACCGGCGTACCAACTTTGTTGGTTGCTGCAGTGTGGTCGCCAGCTCCCTTTACCTGCTCCACATTAAAGGTAAATTCATAAGTACCAGCAGAGTAACCTGTCAATGTCTTACTAACATTCACAAAAGTATTGAAGTCGTAACTCTGGTTGGTTATGGTGACCTCCACCGTGGCATTGGTGGTATCCGTAATATCACCGATAGCCTGGCCTACCACGCCGCTGGCAACTGCGTCACCAGATTCAGGGCTTGTTACAATCAATGTATAATCGTCATCGCTCGTCCAAGTAGTCTGTCCAATGGTCTGAGTAGCTGTGTAACCCACATGGTAGGTGCTGCCGTTTACCTCACTGACAGTGTACTCCGTACCAGTCAGTACACGGAAGGCCACAGTCTGTCCGGGCTTCAGGGTAATTTCTCCGCTGTCACTAACAGTTCCAGTCGTTGCAATGTCGCTACCGTCTTCGTACAGCTGATAGATGGTACCTGCGGGGACATCCTCGCCGCCCATGGTAACACGGATCGTAAATTCTTCATCATCACCAAAACTGGAGCCGTTGGCAGCATCTTTGGTAATTCTCAGAAGACTGAGTTCCTTGATGTCAACTTTGTTGGTAAAGTTTACAAACCCGGTTGCGGAAGCATCCACACTACCACTGATCATACCCACAAACTTCTGATCATCGATGGTCACACCATTTTCCTCGCCGTAGGAAGTTCCACCTTCTGGTTTAACGTTTACCTCAACACCACCAAACTGTTCACTATACTCTTCCTCCACAATTTCCTGTACATAGTACCTGCCAGCGTTCTCGCTGATATTGGTAAACACCGCTGTCTCATTTGCCTTGATGACAAAGGTTCCATCCGGAGCCACCGTTCCGTCTCTTCCGGTATCCACGTTATTTTTGTAAATATCGAAGTTAGTTCCTGGGGTAATAAACAGATCGCTCGGATCTGTGGTAGAGGGCTTTGCACCATCCTTCAGGACCCGGAACTTATACTCCAAGTTGTTCAGGTACTGGTTAATTTCTTCACTGGCTCCGTCTACAGCTTCCAGCGTCTTACTGACGTTCAGAGAGTTTTTCTGGAGTGCTGGCAAGTTAAACTTAATTTTACAGTTGGAGCCGTACCAACCACGCTCCAGATAGAAGAAATCAAACTCGTGGGTCGTATAGTCGTTGAACACCCAATTTCCACCGGGGAGTTCATGCATGTTTGCCCTTACCCACTCCCAGTCTTTAGCTTCAGCCATCAGGTCGCCCAGGTCGTAGTGCTGATTTTCCTTAGCACCATCAGTGCTATAGACCTTTTCAACATAGACATCGCCCGTTGCAAAATTGATGGAGCCGTTGTAGTTGTCGTGGATACCGCCCATGTCCAGCACCAACGCGCCGTCAATGAACACCCACACATCATCATCACCGGCAAACTCAAACACCATGTTTTGCTTTTCGCCGTTTGCTCCTTCAATTTTTCCATCTTTTGGCATCAAAAATTCAAAATCAATGTTCATGCCAAAGTGAAGGTCTACCGCTTTTATAAAGTCATCATTGCTGTTTGTCCCCGTGCAAACATTCAGGCCTTCCAGGTAATAATATGTATTTCCATCTTGTACCAGAGGGGCTTTTTGCTGAAGATCCATAAAGGGGATAAACTTGGGATAAGCAGCCTCAACTCCACTGGAACCAACAGGGACCGCATACACCTTAAAGTTTCCGTCGTCCTGCAAGGAAGCAAAGTTTTCTGCACTATTATAGTAGTAATACCCATCTTTATCGATGTAGAACAAATTATTCAAGTTGGTTCTTACATCTGTAATAGTTACATTATTGTCTCCATTATAACGATCTGCCTCAAACTTGTCTCCTATCTTCAAATCGGCTCCAAACAGGCCACTCAGACTTTTTCCTCCATTCACATTTACAACAGGGAATCCGTCCTCCAGAGAAGGCTTGACAACATCCTGACGGACGCCCATGCCTCCTCCGGTCCAACCTTTTCCATCGCCAAGTGCAAACTCGCCGACTCCACCATTTCTGTAATAGTCAAAGAGATTGATGGTAATACCTGCGCTGGCACTGTCTACGGTCTTAATGGTAGGGATGTTGTAAGTCCCTTTGTAGACCAAATAGATATTGCGGTTATAATATTCATCAAACTGCATATACGTCCCATAACCGTAATTTTGGGTACGATAATAATAACTCCCATAATAATCAGTTGTGTACCGCACCTGTATCACACTGGCACTGGCATCGGCCATCTTTTGCTTATTCTCAAACGTGGAACCGTAATAGTATCCACTAAAGGTATAGTTCTCTATTTCCTTGCTGTACTGTTTCAAATCGACCCAATTACCATTATTTTTCTCTACACGAGAAGTCTGACTTCCTGTGATTTCTGTACCTCTTTCATCCACATAATGAACTGTTACAGATCCACTATAATAATTGCCTTTCCACGTAATGGTAAAGGTGGAGAAACTATTCACCGCGAACTCCGCTTCCACATTCATGGCCGCAGGCTGGGTCTCCTCAGTCTCAGTCTCAGTCTCGGCTGCGGGCTCCTCCAGAGTAGCGGCCTCGGCCATCTCGGGCTCGTCGGCCAGAGCGGGCAGAGTCTCAGGCAGGGCCGTCTCGTCGGGAACGGCGGTAATATCGCCGGTCTCCTCGGTGTTGTCGGCCACGGTCTCCACCACCACGTCGGTATGTTCGAAGATACCGGTACCGAAAATACCGCCGTCAGAAACCTTGGCGTGGTGCTGCACCGCCAGGGTGCTCTCGTCCACGTCCTCGGGAATGAGGGCCTGGGCGTCGATCTTCACAAAGACCTGGCCCATCTCGGCGTCGGGCTCGATCTCCTCGGCAGCGGCGGGGTCCTCAGCGGCGGCATCCACAAAGCGGATGTCCATGGCCGCCATGCCGGTGTACTCGGGGGCGTTCTCAGCCTTGTCCAGGTTCTCCTTGGCCTGGGCATACTCCTCGCTGTCCTCGGACAGCACCTCGGCAAAGAGCTGCACGTCCTGTCCGAAGGCGCCCTCGGGGGCGTAGGCGGTCACAGTCAGGCCCGCCTCATTGTCAAAGGTATATTCCACATATCCCTCGGGGATCTCCTCGGGGAACGCGGTAGTGGGAGTCTCCTCCTCGGGGATCTCCACGGGGGCGTAGCATTCCTCGGTGTGGGTGTGCTCCTCCATGCCGCAGATCAGGTTGCCGTCAGCGTCGTAGCAGGCATCCTCATGGCTGTGCTCGGGGAGGGTACAGATGAGCTCAGGCTCCTGAGGCTCCTCGGGCTCGGCTGCGGGGTAGCACTCCTCGGTATGGGTGTGCTCGGGCACGTCACAGACCAGCACCTTCTCGTAGCAGCCGTCGCCGTGGGTATGGCCGGTGGGCTGGGTGCAGACCAGCACATCCTCGGTGGTGTAGCAGGCGTCGGTATGGGTGTGGCCCTCATACTCCTCCTGACCGCAGATCAGACCGATGCAGGCGTCGGTGTGGGTATGACCGGAGGACTCCTCCTGGCCGCAGGTGAGCTCCCGGGTGACCGTCTCGGTGTAGCAGCTGTCACCGTGGGTATGGCCAGTGCTCTCAGCCTCGGTGCAGACCAGGTTGCCGTCGGCATCGTAACAGCCGTCGCCGTGGGTGTGGCCCGCGCTTTCAGGCTCGGTGCAGGTCAGCTCCCGGTGGGTGACCTCGGTGTAGCAGGCGTCGGTATGGGTGTGGCCGGCGGATTCCTCCTGGCCGCAGACATAGCCGTAGCAGGCGTCGGTGTGGGTGTGACCCTCTCCCTCCTGCTTGGTGCAGGTCAAAACCTGCTGCTGCTCATAGCACTCGGGCCCATGGACATGAACATCGGCACCTTCGGGCGTCTCCTCCTGAGTGCAGACCAGCTGCATCTCATAGCAGGCGTCGGTATGGGTGTGCTCCGCCATGCCGCAGATGGCCTGGTTTTCCATGGTGATGGCGGGCAGGATCAGCATATAGGTGGTGATAAAGACCACCACAGCCGCCATGCCGGAAAACGCACGCCGCCACCGTCTGTGCCGGCCATTTTTCCGCATCAGCTCCGCCGCCTTGGAAGTCAATGTGTGTTTCATAGGCGCTACCTCTCTTTCGACTCACACGTTTGCACTCATTGAAGGGAAGATGCCCGGTTCAGGGGCCAGACCCGGAAGGTCAGGCGGCCTACGATCTGTTCCTCGGACACGCATCCCACCGCCCGGTCACGGCTGTCCACCGAAACGGAGCGGTGATCCCCCATGACGAACCAACGTCCGTCGGGGACCTGGTATGGCAGCTGAATGTTGCAGCTGCCCAAAGCTTTGTCATCCAAATAGGGCTCATCCAGCAGCTCTCCGTCTACGTAGACATTGCCCTCCTCGTCGATATCCACCCACTGGCCCGGGCCGGCGATGACCCGTTTGACCAGGATCTTGTTGTTATAGTAGAAGGCCACGATATCGCCCTGCTCCAGCTTGCCCGTCTTCACCGACAGCACGATGTCGCCGTCGTGAAGGGTGGGGGTCATGCTGGTACCGTAGATCTGCAGCACGGGCAGCAGCAGGGTGGCCACCAGAACGGCCACAGCCGCCACCGTGATCAGGGAGTAGATGGTGCTGCGAAGGGTGATGCCGTAGGTCTTGCGGTGACGTTCCCGCTTCAGTTCAGCCCGGAGCTGTTCCAGGGTGGGCGGGGTGGTTTTGGGCCCCTTCATGGGGCATCCTCCCCGGAGACGGGAGGCTGGGCCGCCCGCTCCAGCATGGCCTGGCACTGTTTCCGGGTCTCGGCCTCCAGCTTGCGGCACTCCTCACGAGTGCGGGCGAGGAGCTCCCGGGCCATCTGCTCGGCGTCCTCCTGGGTCCGGCGCAGCAGCTCCTCCCGCTTCTGTGCCATCTCCCGGGCGCTGTCCAGATACTCCTGAGCCGCTTTGTCGGCGGCCTCAAACACGCCGTTGAGCCGCAGGGCGGCCTCGGCGATGGAGCCCGCCTCCTCCAGCTGGATCTTCCGCTGGGCCAGGGCCTCGTTGGCCTGGTCCAACTGGCGGCGCAGCTCCTCCATCTCGGCGGCCTGGTCCACCAGCAGCTCCAGCAGCTCTACCCGGCGCAGCTTTCTCAGTTCTTTATCCGTCATAGTTCTTGTCTCGCTCCTCTCCGGTGCGTCGTCCCTGTGCGCTTCCATGCCCCGGAGCGGGGCGGTGCAGGTTTAAATTAATCTTAAACCAAAAAGGTTCCCCGTTGGTTACAGGAAAAAAATTACCCCGAACTTTTCAAAATTTTCTTTTATTTTCCCTGTTTTTTCCGGAAAATCATATGCAGCCTGCATACTTTTTCATTTTTGCCCCTTTGGAATTTCCAGTTTTCCCCCTTGTGCTGGGGGTGCCTTTGGAGTAAACTGTCGTTGAAAACATCCCTTTTTCGCCTGTTTGGGAAAAACGGGCCCATTTCGTTTCAGGAGGTACTTTTATGATGGAAGTCAACCCCTTTGGCGTCACCAGCGACGGGCGCCAGGTGGACCGGATCACGCTGGACAACGGCATTCTGCGCTGCTGCATTCTGACCTACGGCGCCACCCTCACCAATCTCTTTGTGCCCGGACGGGACGGCCAGCCCGTGGACGTGGTTCTGGGCTTTGACCAGGTACAGACCTACCAGGAGCAGGACAAATATCTGGGCGCTGTGGTGGGCCGCTACGCCAACCGCATCGCAAAGGGCCGGTTCACCCTCAACGGTCAGGAGTACACACTGGCCTGCAACAACGGGGAAAATCACCTCCACGGCGGCCCCACCGGCTTCTCCACCCAGATCTGGCAGGCTCAGCCCTGTGAGAACGGGGTCACCTTTACTTACGAGAGCCAGGACATGGAGGAAGGCTTCCCCGGCCGCCTCACCGCCCAGGTGACCTATCAGCTGGTGGGCCGGGAGCTGCGCCTGCACTACCAGGCCGCCTCCGACCGGGATACGGTGTGCAACCTCACCAACCACTCCTACTTTAACCTGGCCGGCCACGACGCCGGCGGCGCCATGGACCAGATCCTTACCCTCCACGCCCAGAGCTACACCCCTGTCATCCCCGGCAGCATCCCCACCGGCGAGATCGCCCCCGTGGAGGGCACCCCTATGGACTTCCGCACCCCCACCCCCATCGGCGCGCGCATCGACGCCGACTTTGAGCAGCTGCAGCTGTGCGGCGGCTACGACCACAACTGGGTGGTGGACGGCCCCGTGGGTCAGCTGCGTCCCACCGCCCGCCTAGAGTCCCCCGTCTCCGGCATCGCCATGGAGGTGGAGACCACCCTGCCCGGCGTTCAGTTCTACGCGGGCAACTACCTGGACGGCTGCCCCACCGGCAAGGGCGGCGCCCGGTACGGCAAGCGGGACGGCGTGTGCCTGGAGACTCAGTTCTTCCCCGACTCCCCCAACCATCCCCAGTTCCCCCAGTGCGTGCTGCGCCCCGGCCAGGTCTGGGACCACACCACGGTGTTCCGTTTCTAAGCAAGACGATAAAAACGC